>Ga0214246_1000086_pt1 | contig 28587 bp, 31 predicted proteins | sample TroBogypolimnion_41_FD_153084 | JGI IMG/M metagenome (GOLD analysis project Ga0214246, IMG submission 153084) | Freshwater microbial communities from Trout Bog Lake, WI - 29MAY2009 hypolimnion | ecosystem: Environmental > Aquatic > Freshwater > Lake > Hypolimnion/Profundal zone | place: Trout...
CTGGGAGGTTGTTCTTCTAGAAGTGATGTAGATAGTTTCCAACAATCCGGTCCAGGAACAATAACATCAGGCACAACATTTATTGGTGTCACAGGATCGCTTGAATCCAATCCAGGTAATGAATCTCTTGTTAGATCACAAGATATATCTTTAATTGGTGGTTCAGTTGGACAAGCTCGTATCTATATTGGTGCAGGTGGAGGAATAGTATATAATAATGGTGATACATTTATGGTTGGACCAACATTGGTTACATTATCTATTTCTGGTTGTACATCAGTACCACAATGGTAGTAAAAAATTACTTGTATCACATCAGATGATGGATATTCTCAATTCTCAATAATTTAAGATATTTTAATAAACCAGTAGTTAAAATAGATATAGTTATCGCCTGTTAAATTGTAATATTTACTATTCAATTTAATTACAATTTTATTATCAAATGCTCTGATAACTTCGACTTTAGTATCTTTAGAAAGTTTAACAAATTCTCCTGTATCAACATTGATAGATTGACATTCATCATTAATAAGTTTATAAACACCATTATCAGGATTAAGCCAGTTTTTTAATATTTTAATTATTAACCCTTTAATTTTAATGATCCATTCTTTAGTCAAAACCAAATCAGTATCTTTAAAAACTTCAGATTTGAATGTAGGTTCGTCATCTAAAATATTCTGTGCTACTCCCCAATATTCTTCATCCTTAATTACAAATTGAACAAAAATATTATAGTTAATATTATTTGATGGTGCAATTCTTAAAATTTTCATTGAAGTTATATTCTGTTCTTCAAGTGCCAATCTTGATTTAAGTGCACCAAATTGAGCACTATTTGTTAATGTATTTAATAAACCATTCAATTTAGAAGTTGCAGCTCTGATAGCATCTTCATGTCTGTCAAAAGCGTTTATAGATAGTTGTGGATTATCAACATGAACAGATATAGCAGCAGAATCTGGGTTAGCTCTTAATACATTAAATTCGGTAAATTCTAAGATTAGATGTTTTCTCTTTTTCATATTTTTATATATAATGTATATATTAAAAATTATAATACAAAAATGAAGATTAGAAAATTTAATGAGGCTGAAGAAGCTTTAAATATTTCAAATGAAAGAGTTGATGAAATTATTAATGAGTTATCCTCAATTGCTTCAGAAGTAGATGCTAAAGCCAAATTAATTAACACATTATCTAATGAGTTAGAAAATTATAGAAGTAAATCAAAGAAAGCTAATAATCAAATAGATGATGCTTCATTAAATATAGAGGCAGTTAAAACAAAATTAGATGAGTCAACAACCTTAATTGATAATATTATTGGTCTTTTAAAAGATTATAATGAAAAAGGTAGTAAATATCTATATTAATTATTTCAAATTCTTCAACTTATACATAGTTCTATATCCAAGTGCTACGATCTCATCTACAATGTTCTGTAAATGTGTATCTTCTTTAGATAAAGCTACATAACGATTATCTTTAATAAATTGTTGCAATTCATTGAAATATTGAATTTTATCCTTGGTTCGTGTTGAATCAGTATCAATTGTCTCGTAGTTTTCAACAATTTCATATTGACCGGTATACGTCTCAATTAAGTCATCAATTAATTCTAATACTTCATCATAGAATTTATTAAGTGCTTTGTGTCCAGCATAAGATCCTTCACCAGTTATTTGTAAATGGTAAACATGAGTCATTTCTCTTGATTCAAATAACTTTGAAAAGAATTTTGATACCTCAGATTTATTACCTGTTTCTTCAGTCTTAACTTCAGTTTGTTGATCAGCAGATTGTTGAACAGGAGCTGGGGTTGCTTTAACTTCTTCTTGCTCTACTATTCTTTTAGTTGGTTTAAATTCTGAAAACTTTTTCATATTTTAGTTAGTTTTTTGTGTTATTTATATATTATATCTAAAAAATCAAATTTTACCAAGTAGTTTGTCGTTTAAAACCTTTTGAATTAATAATCATCTTTACCAGATTCTAATGATGTAGGTGTTCTATCACCAAAGGACGCATCCAAGTATTTTAAAATTTGTTCCTCATCTGAAAATTTTTCTTCTTCAGGAAGAAAAAGTATTGGTCTTCCAAATGGATCTCTTAAAATTTAATCTGACTCAAAAACCAAATCATCTTTGATAGTCTCTTCTACTTCTTTAATATTATATCCAGATTGATTTTTAGTCGATGATAGCGTTGAATCAGCAATATAAGAAGCTTCTCCTTCACTATCAGCTTTAATAATCAAATCTATTTCAGCTTTTACCTTATAATATTTACTATTTTCTTGACTTTCTAGTATAGAAGTGAATTTTTTCATATAATATATATTAAAATAAATATTCCAATTTTAATATATAGAATATGTTGAATATAAAAGATTTTAACTCTTACATCAATGAGGCTTTAGGTATTGCTGATCCTACACTTTTCTGTGTCGATATTTCTGGAAATAGAATATTTGCTGAAATACTTGATATAATAGATAGTGATCCAGAAGAAGAAAAAACACAGGTAAAAGAGATAGTTATAAACTATTCAGATATTAAAGGATATGTAAATGATTGGAATAAATGGAAATTATTTCCAGTTTCAGAGATTAAAGTAGATTTACAGGTTACAAAAAAGCCAATGAAAGAGGTTGAGAAATTAAAACCTGGTAGTGATGAACAATACCATTCTGTACCATTTAGAATGGGAGCATATGCTTCACCTTTTGCAAAAGGTAGAGAAAAAATGGCAACTAGATTTAAAGAACAAATTAAATTTAGTGTAGACCACACATTATCAATACACTTTGGAATAAATTTAGATTATTCTGACTTATTAGCATATTCAAAGAATAGAGAAAAATATGAAGAGGATTTAAATGATACTTTAGAGAATATATTATTACATGAGATTAATCACCTTTATGAATATTATTCTAGAAAAATGAGAGGTAGAAGTGAGATGGAAACAACGCTAACATATATTGCAAATGATGATAATATTCATAGAAGACCAAAAGCAGCTTGGAAATATTGGTCAAATTTTTTCTTATATTATATTTATATGGCAGAACCACATGAAATAAGAGCTTATACACAAGAATGTAAAAGTTTAGTCAAAAATCTTAAGTTCAAAGAATTTAAAGAGCACGAAATGTATAAGGAAGTAGAGTGTATGAAAAATTTTGATGAGGAAAAGTTTTTAGAAAGATTTAGACAAATTATATCAAGAGTTAATCCTGATAATCCAAACAAAACTATATCTTTATTTATATCAGACTTCAAGAAAGATTATAGAAAAATATTAGCAGAATATAAAGAAAAAGGTCGTCTTAGTCCGGGAGCTTTAGATAGAATGAGTGATACTCAATTTTTTAAATATTGGAGTAAAAAAATAAGAGAAGCCGGAAAAATCTTACAAAGAAGAATTCTCCGACTATACTCTTACAAAGATCAATAATTATTTCTTTTTGCCCTCTTTTTTCAACTTACCTGGTAAGATTACGTCATCAATAATACCATAGTTTTTAGCTTCTTCTGCACTTAACCAATTATCTCTTGTAGCATCAGCTAATACTTGTTCACATGGTTTATCACAAAAATCACCTAATAGTTCAAATAAAATTTTGTTATATTTTTCCCACTCAATCATAGCAATTCTAGCATCTTGAATATTACCACCTGCTCCACCAGAAGATTGGTGTAACATTGTTCTTGAGAATCTAAGTGAAGATCTTTTACCTTTTGTTCCAGCTCCTAATAGAACAGAACCCATTGAAGCTGCCATACCAATATTGATAGTGGATATATCAGATTTTATATATTGCATTACATCAACAATACCAAGTCCATTCATTACTGATCCACCAGGACTATTTATATAAATCTTGATATCTTTATTATCAACAGAATCAAGAAATAAAAGCTGTGCTTGTACAATATCAGACATATGTTGGTTAACAGGTCCAGATAGCCATATAATTCTATCTTTAAGTAACCTACTAAATACATCAATTTGTGTTGCTCTCATTTCTCTTTCCTCTAAAATATAAGGTGTTAGTCCCGTGTAGTGACTAATGTATCCATCAGGAATACCGTAACTTTTAGAGAATTTTTCAAATTCATTTATCATATTTAAATATTTTATTTTACAAAAATACTTAAAAAATTTATATAATCATAATTTATTTTAATATAAATTAAAATTATGTGCGCTATTCACCAACTTCTTCATTTAACTTTAATCCTTTTTTTGTGATATCAGATTGCCCAAGTTGTGAAACATTAGAAACCAGATGGTAAATTTTGTCTAATGAATTGTCCATTTTTAACTTTTTAGGAAATAAAATTTAATATATAATACAAATATAACAATTTTATATGAAATTCATTAAAAAGTTTGAGAGTTTTATTTCCGAAGCCACAGAAGCGCCTACTAAACCTGTTGTAAAACCAGGAACTAAGCCTTCTAAGCCGGCACCAAAACCACAAAGGCCATCACCTATTAGAAGAGAAGAGCCAGCTGAAAAACCAGATCCTAAAGCTAAAATGAAAAAAGCCACAGCTGAGAAAGTTGCGGAAACTTTTATTCAGGGATTACACGCGAAAGGTGAATTATCAAAAAATTACTTAAAATAAATGAAAGATTTTAATAAGTTTTTAGAAGAAATTACAATTAAAGGAAATATTGGCGTACCAGGAGAAGGAGGTAGAAGAGAAGAACGTCCTTATTTAAGAGATGTAGAACAAAGAGCTAGAGGAAGAGTTTCTCAAGTAAGTCAACAAGATATGATGAATTTAAGGAGATATGTTCAAAAATCTCATCAATTGTGTGCAGGAAAAGAAACTGAGCTAGAACAACTTGCAGAAAAAATAATCAGAAAATATTACGAATCAATATTAGATAATGTTGAATTGGATATTAAATTACTTAGAAGTGGTAATCAAATAAAAAACTTTATGGATGAAGAATCTGAAGAAGAACAAGAATCTCCATCTTATAGATTATTAAATGATCCTGAAGTAAAAAAACATATTGATAAGGCTAAATTATTAAATAATGTTATACAAGGTGAAGCTAAAAATACTAAGAATATGTTACTTCTTCCAGAAGTACATGATGAATTGACTGAAATATTTGGTGGTGGATTCAAAGGAGGTAGAGTTGCTACCGAGTTAACTGAACTTTGGAATAAAATTACAAAAATATCTGATAGATTTGATTGGGAAATTCCTATTCAAGCAAAATCTCAACTGATGGAGGAAAATCCAGAAGGTATGGCTGGTGCTGTTAAAGTTGATTGGAAAAAACCCGAACCAAAAGAAGAAGATGAACAAAAAACTGTTGATGATATATTAAAGTCTATAGAAGACGGTGAAGATTTAACAGATAATCAAGAAGAAGTTGAAGAACTATTCAATCAAGGAACTCCTGTAATTAGGGCTAGAGCTATAGATTTTCCAATGTTATTACATGAAACTGTTAAAGGTATCTATGAATTAATTGCAGCTGCTAGTATGCCAACTGCGGAAGAAGCTTCAGAAGAAGAAAAGAAATTGGCTAAAACTGTTAAATTAAATGTAAGCTCTTTTGAAGATGAGGCTGAAGATTTTAGATATGGACCAGAAATAGCAGCAGATTTAAGAGATTTTATCAATCAAAGCCCAAATGTTGACAAATACCCTAACATTAGAGAATTTGTATTTGGTAAGATGGTTGATAGAAATAGATTTACTGTTGATGAATTCTTAAATCTTATGAAAGGTATATTGCAAAATAAACCTGACGCAAGAAGAATCATTGATGGGTTAGTAAATGAAGTAGTTACAGAATTAGACGCATATGAAAAAGAGGTATCTAAATGGGAAATGGGTCAAGTTTTAGGACACGAAGAAGAACCTTCATATGAACCAGAAATAACAAAAGAACCAGAAGGTCCAGTTGATTACTCTACATGGTCTCAAAAGGATTTACAAGAGGAAATTGACATGGCTTTAGATGCTGGTGATTATGAAAAAGTAAAATTACTTTCTCAATTTTTAAAAGAAGGTAAAATATATTTAAAAGAATTAGAAATAATAAATGAGAGATTAAATCCTCATACAAAATAAAAAAATAGCAATGTTATTTAAGAATTATCAAGAATTTATTGGATCATTCAAAATAGACGAGAACGTTCAACAAGCTAAAACATTTTTAAAGAAACGTGCATTAGCTGCAAAAAAAGAAAAGACAAAAAAAGAGGATGAACAGTTAACTCCAGACGAGATCAGAAGAGCTGAAAACAATCCTGATTTTCTTAAAATCAAAGATCTTTTAAAAGATAGTCCTGGTTATGTATATCCTTTCACTAGATTCTTTTTTGAAGAAGGTGTTCCTTTTGAAGAGCTCGTTAATATGTTTAATAAAATAAAAGAGTATAAACAATTTATATCTACTTTACCAATGCCTGTTGAAAAATACGCTGACGTAGTACCAGATAATAATGATAAAAGAAAAGGATTTGAGAGATTAGGAGATGACATTACTAAACTTGAATTAAGCAGAATCGTTAAAAAGTTTGTTGATAGATTACCTGGTGATTTCACAGTAACTAATCCAAATGCTTCTGATAAAGGTACAGTAGTACCATCAATCAAAAGAGCTTATCAAGCTGCTACACAAACTATAAAAGATAAAATATCTGATATAGCTAAAGCATTTGATGAGTTTGGTAAAGAACCAGACGGTTCAATAGACCATAAAAAGAATAAAGAATTACAAGATTATTTCTTTGATAAAATCAGAAGATATAGAAATTTAAATGAGGTTATACAAGGAGCTTTAGGATATATTAAATCAGCTAATAATGCAAGTGTTTCTAAATTCTATCAAACAATTCAAAATGTGAATAAGAAATATGGTGAATTAAATGGGTCTGAAATTGTCTATGATGAAAATGGAATATTAATATTAGAAGTTAAATCATATCAAGCTAATAAGGAATTAAACTCAAATACTTCACACTGTATTGCTTCATCATCTTATCAATGGGATAACTATGTAGGAGCTGACAGTAATTTTAATAAGCAATATTATATTTATAATTTCAATTTGACCCCAGGTGATGATAAATCCGTAATTGGTATTACAATTGAGCCTGGATATAAAATCAGAGCTTGTCACTTAAAATCAGATGCCAACTTTAGTACTGGTATAAAAGATTATATGAAAAAAATTGGTATACCATTTGAAGTATTAGCACCAATGACAAAAGAAGAAATAGAAATTAAAAAGAAAAGAGTAATATCTAATAAGGAAATTGTTAAACCAAATTTATCATTAGAAAATGCTAAAAAATATATTGAAGAAGGAGCTGATCCAAATTCTCAACAAGGTAAACCGTTAATTAATTCTGTTTCTGAGAATGATTTAGATAAAACTAAATATTTATTAGAAGTAGGTGCTTCACCAAATATCGGAGGTGCTATAAAGAATGCTCAGAATTTAGATATGATTAAATTGTTAGTATCTTATGGTGCTACTTTAACTAGTTCTGTTTTTGAATCAGTATCTAATGATTATGATGCAATTAAATACTTAATTGATGCAGGTATGGATATTAACTTTGATAATGGTTTACCATTAAGAACTGCGGCTAAAAATGGTAGATTAGATATTATGAAATTATTAATCGATAATGGTGCTAAGATAAATATTAGAAGATTCATGGTGTTCAAATGGGCTGCTGAATGGGGAAGAACTGATATTCTGAAATTCTTACTTGACGAATTAGAAAAGTCTGGTGAAAACTTAGGAGAGAAAAACTTGAAAGATTGGATTCATTGGACCGGAACTTCTGACAAAGTAGATGATAAACAAAGAAAAGCTGTAACTGAATTATTACAAGCCAGACTTAAAAAAGAAATTTCTAAATAATAAATAACCCCTCAAATTTGAGGGGTTTTATATTTACTTAACCTTTATATTGAAATATACCCAAAATTGATTGTGTGTAATACTAACTAAAACTTGTTCACACCACCTAAACTTCATTAACCAATTTTTAAAATTGGTTCTTAAATTTTGATATTCACCATCATCTAATTTGCCATTATCCCACTTTCCAACACCATAAAAACCATATGTGATGACATCATCTTTAATACTTGGTCCAACTTTAGATTGTGAGTCTAATTTGTAATTTTTCATTTCTAAGGCAATTTTACCAAAAATGGTTAACTTTTTAATATCTAAATTAACTATATCTTTTTTCAAAGCCATTGCAGAAGGTGATTGTAACATAATCAACCAATTCAAATTACTCTTATTTAACTTAAATTCACCAATCAAGGCAGTTTTATCAGTATAAAATCCATATTCAAATACAGAATCATATTTTATACCAAAGTATAAACTACACGTATTAAAAGTATAATCAAGGCGATTTAAAAATAAACTCAGTGATTTAAAACGATTAAAAATTGACTTAACAGTTATAACATTAAGTTCTTTTGTAGAATAATATAATAGAAATCCATCTTTAGGATTATCTGATTTTGTAATAGATTTTTCACCTAATGCTGTGATACATTTTAAAAATGAAACAAATGTATGTTTACCAGCGTTTGTATCTTGTTCTAAATTTTCATAAACTACATCAGCTGTGATATCCACATCTTTTTCATTTTCACCTTTATTTAAATAATTGTAGATACGGTAGAATAATTGTCTTTTATCAAAATCATCAAGTAAATTAACAGCATTTGATATTCTAATATCTGTATCAATTCCATCTAAATAATGAGCAACAATGCTTAATAAATAATCATTATCTTTAGATACCTTTTCAATATATTCTCCTATTGAATGATACTCAGATTCTATATCATCAAATTTAGATTCGTAGATAAATTCGGTATATTTCTTAATCATACTGTATATATTAAAATCTAATTTTAATATCTTTGTATCAAATATCTCTCAGAAATAGATGATGTAGCACCAGCATTAATTCTTGTAATTCGATAATTAACTCCTTTATTTAAATCAACATACGGTTTACTTACTAAGAATGGATTTAAATTAACTGATACTCCATTTGTAATATTTGTATTAGCAAAGGTTCTAACCTTACTATTTGAGCTCATATCAAAATTAACATATAAACTTGTAGTCTCAACACTACTTACAGTATATTGACCAGAGAAATCAATAGTGCTACTTGTGCCTATTATAAAATCTTTAATTAAATATGTATCTCCTTTTTTAACAGAGTTATTGAATATCTGTTGAGTAACACCGGTTAATGGAAGAGATAATGTATAATTTAAACTTAACGATATATTTTTCGTTAAATCAACATCATAATCAAATCTAGACCAATTATAAGATGTATTATTGGTTTGTGTATATGAGTTATGATAAATTGGAAAATCTATAACAGGTAATATTTGAGTTAATACTGGTAAAGAATTAGATTGACCATTTGAGTAATTAACATAAACTTCTAATTGTTTATTTTGAGTAGCAAATAAATCAGAGTCTATAGATATATCATAACTTTGCATATAATCTAAATCTCTATCTAAATACATAGTCAATTTATCATTATTTGGTAAATTTAAAATGGTAACATCATTATTTAAAACTCTTGTTAAGAAGTTTTTATTCATTGGAACTGCAATATCCATAGGAATTATTCCTTGGCTATTATACAAGTCTGTTGTAAGAACATTTTCTATCTGACCATATTGCAAATCAATATTATTTAATTTAACATAAGGAGGATTAGTAGTTGTGTCTTGAACAACTTGTATAGTATCAGAACTTACTAATTGTGTATATTGATATAGTTTCAATAATTCTTCTAAATTAGCAATTTTAGCATTGATTTTATCAAAATCAGTTTGTGTATAAACTAACCCTGTTAAATCATTAATTTGTAATTGCATATTAGCTTGTTGACCAATTATCTTATTAAATGAGTCATTTAACACAGTTAATTCAGACATTGCTTTATTAAATAAACTAAAACTATAAACAGAACTAGCTGCACTTTGATTGTAGCTATCTTGTGTATTTTCGTAGATGATATTAAAGTTTAAATTTAAACTGAATGCATAAGATGTACCATCTTGATTATCATTAGCTGCTAATTTCTTATAAGTTGGGAATTTTAGACCAACTTCAGATTCAATCGGATTGTTATTTGGATTATCTAAGAAAGATATACCATATAAATTTGTATCAGAATTACCATTCACATCCTCAACACTATAATACCATAAAATAGCATTAAATTCAAAATCTTTAGGTGGAGTATTATTTATAACAAGAGCGTTAAATTCTTCAAATGTTGTTAACTCTTGTCCAATAATGTTCATTTTAACATAGTGGTTAGTTGAAAAATCTATACCAATACCATCTATCGTGCTACCGTTTATTGATGGATTTGTTATATCACCATTTACACCATAATAATCACCACTTCTTCTTAAAGTATCACCATTAGCAGTTTGATAAGTATAATCATTATTATCAAATTGAGCATAATAGTTACCAGGATAATCTTGTGGAGTATTAACTATTGGAGAGTTGAATAATTCAGCACCTACTATCTCAGGTTGATACTGTGATGGTAGTATAGGATAATACATTCCCGGTTTATAGTTGACATCAGCTAAGGTTCTAAATAATATATCAGGAGTTTGACCTGTATTATCAGCAACATAAGCATAAACTTGTGTATAAGATCTATTTGACTGTTGAACATTATTAACACCTTGTATTTCACCAATATATTGAACTAATTTATTGTAAACTAATTTAGCAGTACCAGTTGTTTCAGACCATATAGATCCTATGTATGTTAGGTTTAATACTGCTCTTTGGTTATTCATGGAATCTGGAGGTATAATATAAACTATTTGACCTTGTACACCATTTAGATATGCCATATTTAAATTTGATATACCATCAAAAATAATAGTGTCTCCTACTCTAAAATTTGTCAAGCTCGAAAATTCAACTTCTAAATTTGTCAAATATGAATACGTAGCCCCAGATACATTACTTTGATAAAAGCTAATTGTATTATAAGGGTTAGTAGTTCTTTCTTGCCATAAAATTTCTGGAAAATATGTGTCATCATTTAAATTACCTCTCTGAAATTCATTTAAGTTACCAAAATACTGAGTACCATCAACAGCAGGCTCAAAGTCAATCAAATTCAATTCTTTAGCCCATTTCCAAAATACTTTTTCAGTTGTTGTTTGTAATGATGTAGAATCATAATAGTATTCTGTGTTATTCAATCTTGATCCTCTAATAGTAACTTCCTCATTAGCAACATAGTTTCTTAAAGATTCAATAATTTCATCATTGAATGTTGTTGCTTGTTGACCAACATTATTCATTCTATAAAAAGAGTTAGCAAAATCAAAAACAACTGGATTACTATTCGTACCACTATCTAAGTTTTGTTTTGGAAGATTTAATAAAATGTATTTATCAAAATACATTTTATAATTCTGGTTTTGGAATTGAGCACTAATATCTTCTGCAGCACCCGGAAATGCGTAAAAGGAAGTTCCGTTGGGCTTTAATGATTTGTATAAGGGGCAAGCCATTTTTTAATATATATTTTAAGTATATATAAAAAAATCAAATACCTTATGATAAAAAATAATGAAAGTAAAGTACTAATAACAAATAGAAATATAAAATACTATAAAGATAAAGGATATCAATGTAATATTGATGATATTATATCAATTGATATCAATACAATGCCACTAATGTCACATAATAAGGTCATTGCTATATGTGAATTGTGTAAAGAAGAGTTAGAAATTATCTTTTCTAAATATAATTTAAATAAAAGTCGCCAAGGGTTTTATTCTTGTAAGAAATGTTCAGATAACAAAAGAAAAATTACAAATTTTGAAAAATATGGCGTTGAAAATAGTTTTAAAAGAGAAGATGTTAAAATAAAAAATAAAATTTGGATGTCATCTAATGAATTTAAGCAAAAGTCAACACAAAAAATATTAGAATTATATGGGGTTGATCATTTCTCAAAAACTGACGAATATAAAAAAAATTCATCTAAAATGAATAAAGAAAGAATTAAAGAACTTAAAGAAAAAAATGAATATGATTGTCCATTTTTATGGACTGATAATAAAGAGAAAAGAGAAAAGGCAATGTTTGAAAAATATGGATCGACATACTCATTTAGTATACCAATAATTAAACAAAAAATTCAAAATATAAATTTAGAAAAATTTGGACATGTATCACCATTTGGAAATAAAAATATACAAAAGTCAATAAAAGAAAAAATTATTTATCAAAATTTAGAAAAAGATTCTTATTTTAATGGTGATCTTTATAAGATTAATAAATTTAAAATCTATAGAAGAAAAATAAGATACTTAACTGATGTAATAAGAAAGAAATTATTTGAGAGTTGGGATGGTTATGATTACTATGATGGTGAGTATATAAAATGTCATATAAACCTAGACAAAAATAATATTCTCAGACCCACTATTGATCATAAAAAATCGTGTTTTTATGGATATATCAATAATATTCCGGAAGGGTCAATTGCCTCTATGGAAAATTTATGTATAACAAAAAGGAAGTTAAATGTTATGAAATGTCATTTAACAGAAGTAGAATTTATTAAAATTTTAAATCAATAGATTATCATCAAAATATAAACATTACATTCTTTTGTTAATATATATAAGTATAAAATAAAAAAGGTGAAATGGGTGATATATTTTATGGTATTGGGCTTATAGTAGTTGGTTTAAATATAGCATCACTAATTAGATATAGAAAAATTTTTGAAATTAATGAATGGCTTTCGGTATTTAAAAAAGTTGCCGGAAGAACACCAGCTCGAACAGATTTTAGAAGTCAATCAGATTTACAAGTATTACTAACTTGGTCTTTTACAGTTGTAATGACTGTTATTTGGATGTTTTTTGGTTTATTATCTAAAAATTGGGTTATATTTTTATCTATTTTCGGATTCAATATAATATTAAATCACATTTCTAAATTTTTTAATAGCTACAGAAGAGTTAGACTTTTCATAAAATTTTCAAAGTCTGTAATAATGGTGGCTATAATGTCTTTTTTGGTTATTAATCACTTTCACTTAAAAATGAACTTATTAGAAGAGCTTAAATTATTTTTTAAGCATTAAGATAACTTCTGAAATTGCTTTTCTTGTACCTTGTATTATATAGTCATATAAAGAGAAAACTTTATTCTCTGAAGGTATGTTATCATAGTAGTTAATATCAGACAAAACATCATCAATTTCATTTCTCCATTTTAAATAGAAATCATAAATATCAGAATCATTAATCAAACCTTCTATTTGTACTTCATCTGGATCTTTCGTTGAAGATTCTATAAAATCATCAAAAACTTTTTCATCTTCAGATTTTAATGACTTTTTGATTAATTCTGTTATTTCTTCTTGCAGATCTTTATACTCATCTGCATCTGGTGATTTAACTTCTTCAGTTTCATCTTCTTCATTAGCCTCTTTGAGATATTGCACAAATTTTGATAAATGTTTCATGTCTTATATATTAATTTTTAAATGGAATTATTTATTTTATTCAAAAAGTCTGAATATTTCTCGACAATAAATAAAAAAATATATCTCTATTTTATCATCTAATCTCATGGCTTATATATTGAAATGTTAATATCCCCAGTTAGAACCAAGTGCAAATAATCCACCGTACCAAATACCACCTTCGAAATATCCACCATCAAAAATACCATTTGTGAATATACCACTCTTCCAAACTGAGTCTTTAAATATAGCAGTTAGTCGTAAACCAGTATCAATATCATTCACATTTATACTACCCATAATATTTGATAGGTCTAAGTTAATAGTAATGATTGTTGATTCTCCAACAACTGGATCAGGGACAATTTCAGATAAAAGTATTGTGTAGTTACCAGGGTTTAAATTTGTTCCTATTGCAGCATAAGGAGTTGGATTATTATCATTAACAACCCATATCTTATCATTAACATTGAACTCAAAAGCACCATTTAATATAAATTGTGTTAATTGACCAGGTACTATGTTTAAACCTATTATTTGTATCTCTTCAACTATACCACCGTACCAATTACCACTATTAAAGTCAATAGCATAGGCTACTCCACCATACCATTTTCCACCACTGAATATACCTGTATTCCAAATCGAATATTTATTAAACTCAGAAGCTATGGTGTTGCCATCTCTATCTTGATTTAAATATGAATGGAATTCACCATTTTTAAATTTACCACCTTGCCAAATAGCAGTTCTGGTATTAAATGCTTTAGTTCCAAATCTAGATAGTCCACCATTCTGCTGAATAAATTGACCATTATACCACATTCCATTTTCAAAGTCTCCATTATACCAATTTCCATCTATCCAATAAGAAGGCTTATTATCACAATTAAAAGTTCCTCCATTCCAATTACCTAAAACCCAAACACCACCTTTCCAACTTCCATTACTCCAATTACCACCATTCCATATGCCATTATACCAAGTTCCTCCGCTCCAAGTACCAGCATATCTTCTTCCATCATACCATATTCCATTATTCCAATTACCATCAAACCATCTACCATTATACCATTTAGAATTGTTTGGATTAGGATAGTTTTTATCTACCTCAACATTTATTAATTTGTATTTTACATTAAATGAGTTCCAAGTTCCATCATACCAATCACCAGATAACCACTTACCTGACATCCAGGTGCCACCAAACCATCTACCCGCACTCCAATTACCAGAATACCAAACTAATCCATTTTGATCTTGACCAATGATTGCCTTGGTTATATCAGCTTCTAAAACCCAAGGATAATTTTGATACAAACTAGAAACTGAAAGTCCATCAGTTAAAGTATATCGATAATTATTGAAATCAACATTGACTAAACTATAACTAGTTCCGGTTAAAACTAAATTATCAGGTGTTAATTCAACAGACTCCTTAGGATTTTTATCAACTCCTACTTCAATAATATCAACAGGTTGATAATTCAAGAATGGATCCACTTTGATATAATGTATATTTCCTGGATCAAAATAAGGAATATCTACATTAAAATATTGCCATTGTTTATCTGTATAAAATGATTGTGTTCCTATAACACCTTGCACAATTTGATATCCAAAAAAGCTTTGATTATAATGTCTTGATGAATAGTCACCACCATTAAATGTTAATACAACACCATCTCCGACTACTAATCCATGACTTTCTGTACATGTTATAAGTAAATGATCTACAGACCCAATAGTATATCTACCAGTTTGTGCTATAGGAATATTTATTTCTTGTGATAGTTTAATAATATTTAGTGCTAATTCATTTTTATCATCAATATATATGACACCAGATAAGCTATTTCTAACATCAAAATCAGACATTAAAATCTTACAATATGAATCAGTAGGAAATTTAAAGTTTAATTGATTTTCTAAATTAGTAAAGCTATAATTTACTTCTACTGATTTATCTGTTTGTGATCTTTGCATATTATTCAATACCTGCAAATCATCACTTATTTGATGTAACGTATTTCTACTAATAATATCTATTGAGCTTATAGGTGAATTATAATTATAATTTAATTTTTTATGAAATTCTATTACATATCCATTTGAAGGTAGATCAAAGTATTTCTTCATTACTAATAAATCTTGAGTTAAAAATGAAGTCATTCCAGAATATAAAGTAACATCTACAAATGTATTTAACCAAATAGAATTCCACTCAAATTCTAGATCTGAACCAAATATTAATTTATTTGTATCATAATTGGTATCTATGTAAATGTTATTAGGCGCAAAATTATTCACATCATTTCCTGGTAATCCTTGGTATTGAGGCATCGAAGTAAAAACTTTACTTGGTGTAAATTTAGTTGAGTCAACTCCACTTAAATAATCAAGTAAATTATAAGTTGGTTTATATCCAAATTTTAAGAATGGTTTATCATAACTCATCGTACCACCAAAAGTGTTGGTTTGAATATAGCTTTGCATATTATAATAAGCAGTCTTATTATTATATTTAGCTGACAAAGTATAAACATCATTACTTGTATCATATGTCAATTTATATCCATAGCTAACTGGATGTAAGTTAAAGCTCAATAATAAATTGCTACTTCCAGTAGGAGCGTAAGCAAAATAATTATGTGGGTCATAATCATAATAATTTAATATCGAAGTCAAATCAATAATATCATTCGATGCGGTATTACCTGTCAATAAACTTGTTGGAGCTTGTGAAGTTGAAAATTTATTCAAATTGGTAATAGATATAGTACCTTTAAAGCTCTTTAAATCATTGATAATACTTTGATTTAAATCTGTATAAAAATATAGATACATATTATGATAACCAAATGATATCTTCCTATTTAAAATAAATGTAGTAGAAACTATATCACAACTTAGATAGAACACATCGCCAATATCACAAATATAATTCATATCTTTTCTAAGTATGAGCATATATTTATAGATAAAAATACTTTCTGAATAAGTGCTTCCAACAATAGGATCGGTCCAAGCCATATATCTAGATTGTCTTGGTTCATTTATACTAGGCGCTAACCCAACAATAGCATCATATGTAATATTAATATCTTTAGATGTAAATGGGAAGTATGATGCAGAGAAATAGCTAAAAGTAGTTGAGAATAAGACCTCACTAGTTCTATCAATTGAAGTGTAATATTGGAAGGTCTTTTCTTTATCTTTATAATAATTTAGCCAGTTATTTTCACCAGATAAATTTGTAACTGATAATAAACCACTAATATCAAATGAACTAAATGTTAATGAATTAGGCAATCTATAGTGTTGATCAGTTATATCAATAAAGTTTAATTTACTCCCTATTTCATAATCTAGGAATAGCAATTTGGAATTATATCTATAATTAAATTCTGAATCCAAATCATTTAATGATGATGTATATCCAGAATAATTTAAAGTAGAATAGTTACCACATAGATATAAATTTTTACCATTGTAGTCAAACAATTTATTTGCAAAGTAATCATATTCTAAAGTAGCCGAGTATGTAGAAGACAAATTATTGGTTGTTGAATTAAAATTTTTGAAATTATTAATATCAAAAGAATAAACTTTATCAGATGCAATATAAATAGAGCTACTACCAGATACTACACTAATACTTTGTATATCCGTAGTAGTTGATTGTGACAATGATAAGTATAAGAACTCATAATCTTGTAAAAAGTTATTAACATCATATAGCAAGATATTACCACTATTTGTGACCATGAATAAGGACTCTTTAGTAGATGATATAGTCGAGCTAGTAGCCACAGAATATGATAAACTCCAGGGATTAGAAGATGTGAATGTAAATAAAGACATATCTCTAATATCATCAACTAATAAATATTCTTCCGTTGGTTCGTTAACATCTAAATACTTAATAATAGATCTTTTATACATTGTCCATGTATTTGCTGCAAATGTCATCTCAATAAAAACACCTGAATTTCCCCCAATAAATGCTTTATCAAATGATTTATAGACAACTTTGTTATAAGAATATTGATCGAAATCTGGAGAAGAAATACTCCCCCAAGTTTCTCCACCATCTTGTGTAAAATAAATTGTATTATATTTACCAACTACTAACCCTCTTAGATCATCAACAAAATCAATAGACATTAAATCATTGAATTCATCAATAACTTGTGTAATAGTAAAGTCTAATTTTGAAACCCTTAAAAGTGTACCATTGTAACCACAAATCCAATAATACTTTGTATTTTCTGAAATTGATCTAAGTGTTTCTTTATATTTATTTTCAATTATATTAGAATTACCACCTTGATAAACTACGATCATCCCAAAGTCACCTATTGATATTACTCGTGAAGGAATACTATAAATATATGATGATTGTGTATATGTTTCAACATAAGATTGTGTTGGAAATTCACGAATATCATAATAAGATATTTCATAAATATTATGGTAATCAACTCTATTTTTTAGAATCCAATTTTTCTTTACTTCAAATTTAACTGGATCATGCTCCTTGTAAAGTGGAAAATAACCATTTCTTAATCTTTTAAGATGATATTGATTTAACTTATTAGTATCCCCTAACTTCACGATAACACTATATCTATAAGCCTCATCATAGGTACCTAAGTCATTTGTTCTTGTAAGAGTATTATCAGTGTAACTATAAATACCATTTTGTTCATTATAATAAGAATACTTAATTGAGGTAACCTCATTTTGTTCAACTGTATAGTCGCCTTTGAAATAAGTATTTGGATCAATATGAGATGATAATGTAACATAAGAAATTTGATCCTTGACCAAAACTCTATGACCTGGTTTTAAAATAACCGCATCAATAACTAATCCAGGTGAATATGATCCTAAATTATTAATCTCACCAGTTGTAGCAACATCTACTTCTAAATAATTTTTATCGCTATCATTAATTAACTTAACAGGAGTAAACTTGTTTTTAAGTGTTAATCCATATTCATAAACAAATTTATTATAATATTCATCAGATGTGTTATTGTCTATAGATTTTGAATTAGATGGAGTAAGTCCAACAGAATACTGTGATCCATTTATTCCAATATACCAATTATATAATTTTCTACCATCTATAACATCGAAAATATCAGTTAAACTATTAATTGCAACATATGTAGAACCACTAAGAGCTTTTGAATAAAGCGTTACTGAACCAATTGCTTGTTCAAGACTGTTGAATATACTTTTTGGTAAAACATCTACAGATTCATTGTACCATTTGCCATCATCCGTGTTTTTAATCCACATATTTTATTTTTTTACTTTTATTTCCCAAATAACTGAATTTGAATCAACTGCTATTTTTTCTTTAACAATATTAACCTTTGATTTTCTTAATATTGCTTTAGTATCATCTATAAACCTATCATACTTATAAATATCCTCTATGTAATTACATATATCGATTTTATAATCTGTGGTCTCAGAGAAAATTAAATCATATATTAAATCTTCTATCTTTTCCAATCTAATTATCTATTTTAATTTATATATTAAATCTCTATTTTTCTATTCGAGTATTTCAATTTTTTGTTTTGTTTAAATTTTGATAAGTAATCTTTTTACAATTTTTTAATTTTTTTTGTAACTCAAGGTTAGAATTACTTTTTGTCAAATTCATCACACAAGCTAAAGACTTGTTTGTTTTCTTTAAAATATAAAACCAAAAGTCAAGCAATGCAAAACAAAAAAAAGTAATATATAAATAAAAAATAATTAAATATGCCCCAGAGAAAAAAATCCAAAAGAAGTATTAAAGAAGAACTAGAAGAAATAGATAGTATGAATCATTTTATACGTGAACAGGTATCTACTTTTCAATTTAAAATAAACTGTAAGTTTAAAAATAAAAAACAAAAGGAGATGTATGATACAATTATGAATAATAGAATTACGTTTGTCAATGGAGTAGCCGGTTCTGGTAAAACACTAATTGCTTTAATGGCTGGATTAGAATGTCTAAAAAATAAAGATATAAATATATCACAAATTGTTTTAACAAAACCAATTGTTGAAATAACTACTTCAAAAAACGGATTGGGATCATTACCCGGTGATTTAGATAGTAAAACTTTACCGTATTTTACACATTTCTATGACAACCTAATTAAAATCATAGGAAACGAAGCAACAAATTATTTAAAACAAAATGGGGTAATTAAAGAAACAGTTCTTAACTATTTAAGGGGATCAACCTTTGGTAGATATACATCTGATGGTAAACCAATAGGCACATTCTGTATTTTCGATGAGACTCAAAATACTAATATAACTGAAATGAAAACATTCATTTCAAGAATGGGTGAAGAAAGTAAAATGATAATTCTTGGAGATTCCGATCAAATTGATTTAAAATTAAACAAAGGTGAAAAGTGTGGACTTGAAGATGCGATAGGTAGATTAAAGGGAATAGATCGAATCGGATTTGTAGAATTCACCGAGGATGATATAGTAAGAGACCCGTTTTTAATTGAGATAATGAAGAGATATAAAGATAAATAAAAAAGAGAGGCATTGCCTCTCTTTTTTTACTAATCATCTTGATTGAGGTCATAATCTGATTCCTCCTCTGGTTCTGGATCTGGTGGACGAAGACCTCCATTTGATTGAGTTAATATAAAGTCATATTTATTCTCATTATTACTAAATCTACCCAATTTATAGTTATAAAAGGGGAAAGTATCTAAATATGGATAGTAATTTAATTTATGATTTTCCAATGTTACACTTAAATTCATTAAGGTTTCCTCACCATTGATATCAACTAAATCATGTGATTTAGCATTTTGATACATTTTAGAAATATAACCATTTTCTCTAGCCCATCCTTTGAATATAAAGATATCTGAATCAAAAATAGTATAGATTCTATCCATGAATTTTAACTTATTACCACTCATATCTTCGACTTCTTCCCAAAGCAAAGCTCTGCCCTTAACCTTTTCGACACCAAGTTCGTCCTTTACTAATAAAACAAGCATTTTTATTTTATCTGGACTAACTACGTATAAATCTAAAAATCTTTGCCTATCATGATATCTCATACATGATTTCCATAATGTTCCACGATCAGGATAAGCATAATTTTTATCTAAATAATACTTCCTAATGTCTTCACCGGAAACAACAACCAATCTACGATTAGATTGATCGAAAAATGATTTAAAAAGGTTAACAAATTCTTCAATATGTGAAGGATGAATATACTCGTCAATTAAATTTTTTGGAAAAAGTTTAAAAATTAATCGACCAACTTTGATAGATTGTCTACCAATACCATCAGAAAATGGATCGATATCATTTTTTTCTACAAACTTGACTTTATTACCAGGAAGATAGCTAACGGTATCTATTTTATCGGTGATGCCGATGTAGTTAATATCTTCTAATGTTATGAAACTCAAAATCATCATGACTACACGACTAGAGTTAGCCGATAAAAAGTCTCTAAATTGTGAATCAACCACTAAGTTCTCATTTATTCTAAATGTATTTCTCATAAATTAATATATACAATTATGATTTATATTACCGAGTTTAAAAGTTTTTATAATCCAAATGATATAGTTCTCATAGAGTATTGGTACAATCATATGATTACACCAGTAAAGATTATTGAAAGAAGGGGTAATAAGTTTTTGGTATCACATAACACCCCTAATTCAAAGATACAAAATGCTCCTGACGAATTAATATCTAAATCAGATATTATTGACAGAGCCAAGGTTTGATTCCATGAACTTAGCAAAGTCTCTATCAGATTCATCATTCATATTCAAGCACTGTTCCTTAATTATTCTAAATTCTTCAAAAGACAAATTATCATCTAAGAACAAAGGTCTAACCCCTTTGTAATAATCTGTTATATGACTATTATCAAGAATGATAACATTATCTTTGAAATTATTATCTAACAATTCATTGTCTATTTCATTGTAGTAAACTTTACTTTTTTTACCACTTTTATATTTATCTGCTACAAAATCTTCATCAATCGGATTTGCACGAAAGTTGTTCCATGATCCAGAGTTATAATGTGTATTGATTACTTCACCAGAACTATATCCTTTATTTCCTTTATTTCTACCTCTACGTGATCTTTTCGGACAGTATTCATATTCATCGTCTCTCCAAGATGATGTAGACCGTGTAGATGTAGTACCACCACGATAATAATTCCATTGTTTATATTCTCTTTCGTTAGGATCTCGTTTAATTTCTAATGAGTCCCAATCAACTACTGCTGAAGCTTTAGCTATATTTTCAAGGAATTCAATATCTTGATATTCGTCATGTGTATGTTCTTTGTAATATCCAACTGATATGTTAGTACATTCAGTAATAATTTCAGTAAACTCAGCAGAATCAGTATAAACACCAGTATCATCTTTCTCTAAATTCATACCGTATTTAGCATATTCTTTAGATAAAGAATTAGCAAATTCGTCTGAACAACTTCTACGACTTGATTGATGTGTAATAATTGAAGTTGTACCTCGTCTATCAAAAGAAACTATTTTATTGTAATTAGAAAAGAATTCTGTTCTTTTAGCTGCTGCTGTTGAACCAATACAACCACATTCTTCACCAACAAAGAAGTAATACAATCCTGGTACATTCTTTTCAATCATGTATAACAAAATAGTCATACCTGCTTTATCATCTGCTCCAAGAACTGTTTTACCATTAGTTCTAATGTATTTGCCATCAAATTTGTGAGTTACATCAGTGTGTAATTTACAAGCAGTATCTAAGTGACAAGCAAAAATATTTTTGCTTCCAGTTCCTACTTCATAGTAGTAATTACCGTCAATATCCATTTTGTATCCTTTAGGTAAGAAATGAAGCAGTTGTTCTTCATACCCATATGGATAGGTTTGACTGGTTAATAATATAAATGTATCTTTAATATTCATTTTACTTAATTAAATTGTCAATTTTGTTATCTCTTTGAATTTGAATTGGCTCATTTGTCCAAATCAAATTTCCTTTACTATCATAGACTTCTTTTGTAGTTTGGTAATCATTTTTCTCAGGAGTCATTTCTTCACAACTTTCTGCTAGATATTCGTGGTCGTAACTTTCTGATATAACATCATTAATGAAATCTTCATTGATTTTATGTTCTTTTATCAAATCATCATCAAAATAATGTCTTTCCCAAATAGTGACTTTTACATCTACGAAACCCATAATAGTATTTATTTATACAAATATACGACAATTTATTGAGAAAACCAAGAAAATATCAAAAAGGATATGTAAACCTACAAAGGATTTCCCAGTTTTCCAAGTCTAATTTTGCCTGTTTATTTTTAGAAAAAAAATAGGGGCGAATTCTCAACAAGCAACTCATCCAGTTCAAGGGCAATCGCTTGGATACTTGGCATAATATCTTGTCCATTAACAAATTTCGGGTCTTTATTATTATATTTAATGAAATATGAATAATTTGTCTCTCCAATTTCTAAGGACAGCATTTCAGATTTTTCATTTTCCCATTCTATCGTGATTGTGCCGTGAGGGTTTGGGTATATATCCGAAATAGCGTCAATATAACTTGAATTTAGAGAGGCAACAAAGGATATGGCAGAATCGGCAATACCATAACCATCCCAGTTGTATTTTAAATGCGTAAAATCTATTATTTTATCTCTTATGAGTTCGTATGGGTTTTCATAATGTATCTTTTTAGCATCAGTAATGAATTTACTTAATTCTTTTCTAAATTTCTTAGATTGAATTTCTATGGAACATAATTTGCACCCTTGACCTCTTAAATGAGCATCTGGTCTTTGTTCAAAGTTTCCATGTTTTAAGCAGGTAATAATTACCTTAGTTTTATTATTTATATAATTAACCAATGTATATTGGTATAAATTATTATGCTTTTGTGACGACTTTTCTATAAAATTTTGTTTGTTCATAAAATTACATATTAAATTAAGTAACCTACCTTTATGTCTATTATTTTTTAAATAAAAAACCTCCAAAACAGTATTGGTTTCGTGAAAGGGAATACGAAACAAATCCGTTAAGGAGGTTTAAGTTTATATAATATGTTAAAAATCTACATCATTGTAATATATATTAAAATTGTTATTGTTTGTTTACACAAAGTTAAGAATATTTTTTATTCTGTCAAATTATTTTTTAAAATCAATTTGAGTTTAAATAGAGATAGTGACGGGGATCGAACCCGCAACATGCTGATTTAGAGTCAGTTATTCTACCGTTGAATTACACTATCTTATAATTATTTTTTCAAATGATAAACATCACTCATAACTATCTTTTTCTTTTGTAAGATGTCGTATTCCACATCTTGTTCGGCTTCTTGAAAAGCCAAGAATCAAACTTCTTGAACAAAGATACAATTTTATCTAAAAAAGTAATCTTTTTTTCTTCTTTTATTCCTAAAATATCATCTAAGTTAGCTGAACCTTTTTGTGTTAGTTCACCTTCATTGAAAATTGATCTTAGTTTATCATAAGGTTTTAATTTTAAATCTTCCATATTATTTTACCAAATCTTTTTGTAAATCGTCTTTTGCAACTTTGAAAGTGATAGTAGCACTATCTTTAGTAATATCAGTAATGTTTGTTTTTATCCACTTTCTATCTAAATGAAGCTGCCAATCAGTATCTTTAATACTCATTGTTTTTCTCAGTTCATCTTGCTGCTTCATATAAATTTTGTACTTTCTTCGGCTCGTGTAAATAAATTTTTCATAGATACAAATATACGCCTGATTTTTGAAATCACCAAATTTATATATACTCTAATGAAACACTTGAAAATATTTGAAGAATATAGTAAATATCAGTTCAAAAAGAGTTCAAAAACCTATGAATTTGATGATTTTAACGGAAATATATACAAAGTTGTATTTCACGGCCCACATGAAGATATAGATGATGATATTCAATCAGGCATAACCTATGATTTAGATTTTTTCACCCAAGAAAAAGATTATAAAAAATTAACCAATGCTGGGGTTCCATTTACTGTGTCTAGTTTTATATTCAATGATATACTAACAGATTTTATTAACAATAATAAAGTTGATACAATTAGTATATTTCCGACTGAACCAAATGAAGGAGTAAAAAGATTTGATAAGAAACAATTTACTAAATATGAATTGTATTTAAGATCTTTAAAAAATAATTTTAAATTACCGGGATGGAAAATAATTCCAATAGAAAGGGAGAAATTTGGAGAATTAGAAAAGTCTATTATTGTTATAAATTTTGAATCAGAATTTTGGAAAAATAATATTAATAATCTAGATAAAAAAATATAAATCATTTTTTATACTGATCAATTATGTGTCCATTTTTATGCTTTAATCCATTCAATATATAATTTTTCTTTTTATTTTTTATCCAATAATAAATTCTTGATGAATTTTTCATAAAATCATTAATATATTCATATTTTTTCGATTCTTCTAAAGCTTTTTCCTCAGTTATTCTTCTTCCATTTTTGATCATATGTTTTGTAAAAGTATCTAACTTATTATATCTATGTAGTCGTAAGTAAAGCCAATATTCATTATTGACAAAATCAACAAAATATTTGTAATGATTACAAATATTTGTAATATTTTTATCATCTAATATGTTATCATATATAGAGTCCGGTATATCTATTAGTAACATCCATAATTGATATTTTTTTATTTGTAATTGAGTTAATTTGATCTAAAATATCAATTAATTGTGTTTTAATATCATTTTCATATTTTCTATTATTTTCCTTTATATGAAATAATTTTATACCGAGGCTTTTACACAATTCCATCTTATTAATTTTATCTCCTATATGCCATCTTTTCCCATCATATTCAAATGCTAATTTATATTCAGGAAAATATATATCTAGTTCATAAGGTTTTATTATTTTTCTAGTATTGTATAGACAGTCTATATCAAATAAATTTGTTAAAATATATTTTAGCATTAATTGTGGAATACTAAATGACTGTTTTATCATATGAGAACATATACTATCCAATAAACCTAAATTTTTGGCTTTTCTATATATTTTTCCATCATTTTTAAAAAATTCTGTTTTTGTTTTGTATTTTAATGCAGTTTTTAAATAGTCTTTATCCTTATACATATTTTTAAAGAGGGAGATATTCCTTTTCTATATATATATTAAGTATTCTTACTCATGTTTGGTGGTAAATTGCCTCTTAAATTGTTTGAAAAGACATAAAAATATGGGATATAAAAAAAAATATAAATATGAAAAAGACATTAAAATGTCAAGAAAAGCCTTGTGCTTTTATTGTAAATCCTCACGACCACGGTAGAAAGTCGATTAAAAAAGATAACAAAGTTTATCTACAAGACGGTCAAGAATTTAAAATTGAGCTCTATAATCCACTTAAGGATCCTGTTTTAGTAGAAATCAAAGTAAACAAAAAATCAGTTTCGTCAAATGGCCTAGTTCTAAGGAATGGAGAGAGATTTTACTTAGATTGTTTTATTGACGACAAAAAGAAATTTGTGTTCAAAACTTATATGGTTGAGAATACAGACGAATCAAAAGAAGCAATATCCGTTAATGGATTGGTAGAAGTTTTCTTCTATAAAGAAGAGACCTTATCACTGAACAATTGGAAGGAAAAATTAACACCAGTTATTGAAAAGCATTACCATCATCATTATCCATGGTATCAACCATATTGGTACTGGAATGGTTATCCTTATTTCACCACAAGTGGAACAGTTACAATTGGTGCTATTTATAACGGATGCCGCACAACCACAAATTTAACAAATTATTCACTTAATAATGTTAGTTCATCAACTGTTGATTTATCAAAATTTATTGATAATACAACGGTGATAACTAATTGTAGTAATGCACAATCTTCTTCAATCAGTGTGACCAGCACTGATTTTATTTTACAAAATAGTAATGCACAAGGATTTTACAAACCAAATTTGAATAATAAATATTCACAACAAATTTCATCAAATATTGAGACCGGTAGAATTGAAAAAGGTGAAGATTCTTCACAAAAATTTGAAGAAGTTTATATGCAATTCGAAAAATTACATATTGCTAGTGTAGTTTATCAATTGTTACCTGAATCACAAAAGCCAATTGAAACAAAAGAAATCAAATCTAATGAATCAGCTAATAAAGATTCAATCATAGAATTAATTAAAAAGTTAAAGGATTTACATGATTCTGGAATTCTAACAAATGAAGAATTCGATAAAAAGAAAGCAGAATTATTATCAAGGATTTAAAAAGAAAAGAGAGTCAAATGACTCTCTTTTTTTATAAATTAACATATCTCTTAAACATTTCCAACATATATTCTGTAATAACATCAGATGCGTTAAGTGATTTTAAGTATTTTACATCGACTTTAGCAACTTGTGCCATACTTTCAAATTTACTACCATCACCTTTAACCATTATTTCGTGATAATCATTTTCAGTTAAGGTTAAAATGCAAGGATACCATTTACTCGAAGCATGCTTGCTTACAAAAAGAGGTTTCATAAATTCAATTTTGAAATTATCTCTTAAAACTAAACCAGCTTCTTCTTGTAATTCTCTCAAAAGAGCCATTTCAGGAGATTCCCCTTGTTCTATACCACCACCAACTAATGCTAAATGATACTCTTGACCATCTGCATATTTATAAGAAGGAATATATTCTTGTCTAACAATAATTTGATTTGTTTCAATTAAATATGGAATACAAATTACTCCATCTTTTTCTTTTAATACAACCCAATCCTCATAATCAATTAAAGATAAGTGTTCATCTTGATAAAGAACTTTTTCATTATCTTTTTTAGTTTCTTCTTTTTTTAATTTACTAAATAATTCCATATTAATTTATATTTTTATGTATTTATATATTAAAAAAAAATCACCGGTTGGTGATTTTACTTAATTAATTAATTGATTAATTTTTTTATTCCTTTCTTCTAATTTGGTATCGGTATCTAATTTTAATATCGGTAATTTTTTTCAGGTTTACGACATTTTAGCTGTGATCTCCAATTATTTTTTTCTCCAGTTGCAACTTCAAGTTTTGAATTTTTTCTTTTTAGTACAAGTCCTTCGATAAGATTAATTTTTGTATAATTATCAAATAACTCTTTGAATCCAGAATCATATGATTTTACTCGATAAATATTATTTGATATTCCATGTAAATATTCTTTATCAGATTCTTTTTTTCCATAGATATCATCTAAGATATCTATTCTTTCTTTGAAGGTTCTACCTACTAAATAATTAGAATCAAAAACTAGTATATCAAATAATATTAATTTTTGGTTGAATGTTTGACCACTTTCATCAAGTTTACTTTTATTTAAAGTTTCTCCATTTAAAACTATCCAATTTCCATTAAGATTTAGAGGTTTGTAAAGATTCTCTATGATTTCGTCTTTTGATATCTGAAAGTTTGTCAACATTTGATTGTGACGACCCATTACTCGAATTGATTCTCCATTTGTGAATACTAATGTATTACTTCCATTAATTTTTAATTGAGCGGCCATAGTTGAATTATCCCATAAATCTAAAGTTTCTGGTTTTATAGCGTTAGCTGGACGACACGGATAAATATATGTAAATTCATTATATCTCATTTAATCTTATTTGTACAAAGATACTTAATTTTAACTAAATTTCAAAAAATTTGTCAACATATGAAATAAAAAAATTATTTCAGGATTTCAGTAATCACTAAATCCCTGTGTTTATTCATATCCGGTTGATATATAGATTTTAATTTATTTATTTCTCCATCAAACCAGTCTTTTATATTGAAAACCAAAGAAAACACAGAAGTCTTTAGCTTCTGTGATGAATTTGGTAATTATTCACTAAATTCACTTAAAGAGTCTATATTAAATATATAATATGTTAGGAAATTAAAAAATTCT
>Ga0214246_1000091_pt1 | contig 27809 bp, 7 predicted proteins | sample TroBogypolimnion_41_FD_153084 | JGI IMG/M metagenome (GOLD analysis project Ga0214246, IMG submission 153084) | Freshwater microbial communities from Trout Bog Lake, WI - 29MAY2009 hypolimnion | ecosystem: Environmental > Aquatic > Freshwater > Lake > Hypolimnion/Profundal zone | place: Trout...
TAGGTTTTTATTTTTACTACGCACGCAGGGCAAGACTGCAGGCACTTGGGGTCTAGTTGGCGGCAAGAAAGAACCATCGGATGCTACACCCTACGATGCTCTAAATAGAGAAATTGCCGAAGAAGTAGGTAAGACTCCTACAATTAAGAAGACAATTCCCTTGGAGTTGTTTACCAGCAATGACCAAAACTTTCAATACAATACTTATGTACTAGTTGTTGATCGTGAGTTTATCCCTACATTAAACGAAGAACACTCAGGATATGCTTGGTGCGGATTTGACATGTGGCCAAAGCCCTTGCACCAAGGTGTTAAGAATAGCTTTAACAACAAGGCTATTCGAGCTAAATTAGAACTACTGCTTGAATTAATTTAACCCAATAAAAAACCCGGACTAGTCCGGGTTTTGTTTTTATGGGAAGCCTGCGCAAGTATTTGGGAACTGTCGCACATTGCCTGGCCATATAATACGAATAGTACCTGTACTGCCTGGGCCGCCTCCAAATACACCAGTACCTCCGCCAGCACCACCGTTGCCGACGTTGACAAAATATGTATTTTGTTGTATAACTGCCCAATTATTAATGTAGGCTAATGCACCGCCACCGCCACCTGCGCCACCGGCAAATGTAGCAGTAAATGTACCACCACCACCGCCACCGACTATACCACCATAGCCAATTTGGGCACAGATTGCACATAGGCCTGCAAGGCCGCCAGCACCGCCGCTACCACCACCACCATTAGACGCAGTTGTTACTCCGCCTGCTACAGTAGCAGAATAGCCGCCAATTCCATATACACCCACGCCACCACCGCCACCACCACGTGGGAAGTTGGTAACACGAACACCACCACCGCCACCACCGTAGCCCGTGCTAGAACCAGCAACCACTGATGTACCAGTAGTACCTGTAGAACCAGCGCCACCGGGGGCAGTATAGCCGCCTGCACCACCGCCACCGCCTGCTAGGTTAGAACCAATTTGTCCGTAGCCACCGATACCGCCGGCATAGCCGCCGCAGTATGCGCCACTTGCAGTTCCTGCAAACCCACCTAAGGCAGGTGAAGCACCATAACCACCGCCACCACCACCGCCTGCTAATAGAACAGTGCCAGTAATGAACCAACTATTAGAACCAGTAGTACCAACGGCTGTTCCGGCTCCGCCACCGCCACCACCGACAGCAAGTACGCTAACAGAGTTAACACCCCACGGCACAACCCAGCTATATGATGAAGCAGTTGTAAACAATATACTACCATAAGTAGTAACGGTATTACTTGAAGTACTAATAGTACCAGTACCTAGTGCATTAGTTGCATATACCCGGAACGTATAGCTAGTAGACGAGCTTAACCCGTTAACAACAATAGTGCCGCCTGAGCTGGTAAAGATTGTACCAGTAAAGCTACCAGGATTACTAATAGCAGTATAAGCCAATACAGGTAAGTTGGGGTTAGTATTCGTAGTTACGCCATATGTAATAGTAGCACTGGTATATCCTGTAGCGGTTGCAGCAATAATTACAGGAGCATATGGAACTGTATATGTTGTTACAGTATTACTATATGAGCTGGTTGTACCATTACCGAAGACGTTAATAGCATATACGTTAAAGTTATAGTTTACACCCGGGTTTAGACCACTAACATTAATGGTACCGCCCGTACTTGTAAAGACTGTACCAATGCCGCCCGCTGGAATACTTAGTGCTACATATTCACTAATTGTAAATCCAGTAGCAGTGCTAGCAGCATAACCTACAATAGCAGTAGTCGGACCCGTTGCAGTAGCAATACCAATGATAGTTTGGGTAGGAGTACCAAATGTAAGTACCTGATTACTTTGTGAGCTGCTTGTACTATTGCCAATTGCATTTGTTGCAAACACTGAGAATGTATATGTGGCATTTGGCTGCAGACCGGAAACTGGAATTGTCGATGGTCCGCAGGTGTATACAATACCGTAGCCGCCTGGGGGATTACTCAATGCTGTATAAGAAGTAATAGTAAACCCGTTATTAGCACCTGGCGGAATATACGAAACAAATGCTGTAGTAGACGATGTACTAACAACTGCCACGCCAATTGTTGGGGAGTTAGGAACACCGAATGTTGTAACTGTATTACTATACGAGCTAGTAGTACTGTTGCCGTATACATTCGAAGCATAGACATAGAAACGATATGCAGTATCAGGGTTTAGACCACTAACACTAATCACTCCGGAACCAGTTGTTGCCAATATACCTGCACCACCTGCCGGAATACTAAGAGCAGTATAGTAAGATATAGTAAATCCAGTAGCAGTACTTGCAATATATCCTACGTTAGCAGTACTAGCACCAGTAGCTGTTGCAACGGTTACAATCGGGGCACTAGGAACACCAAAGGTAGTTACTGTGGTACTAGGAGAGCTAGTTGTACTATTACCAATTGCATTTGTTGCATAAACAGAGAATGTATATGGTGTGTTTGGTTGTAGTCCGGTTACGGTAATAACGCCACTACCGCAAGTATTAATAGTACCAATACCGCCGCCGGGGCTGCTATATGCAGTATAAGAAGTTATTGGATATCCATTGCTGTTAACTGGAGCAATGTATCCAACTAGTGCTTGAGTATTACCGTATGTGGCAGTTACTGCTGCAATAGTCGGGCGTCCAGGAACACCGAATGTGGTAACAGTATTGCTTACTACAACACTTGTACCTGTACCGTAGATGTTTGTAGCATAAACATAGAAAGAATAAATGTTGTTTGGATATAATCCGTTAACAGTAATAACCCCAGAAGTTGAAGTAAGAACTGTACCTACCCCTGCTGGCGGTATACTGACTGCTGTATAGGATGTAATAGTAAATCCAGAAGCTGTGCTAGCAAAATAACCAACTACCGCAGTACTTGCACCAGTAGCTGTTGCTACACTTACTACCGGAGGAGTCGGTGCACCAAATAATGTAACAGTATTACTATAGTTACTAGTTGTACTATTACCGACTTGGTTTGTAGCATACACAGCAAAGTTATAGGGAACACCTGGAGTTAATCCTACTACGTTTATAGTACCTGCACACCCACCTGCAACACCGTAACCGCCTGCTGGGCTAGTTACTGCTGTATACCCAGTAATTGGATATCCGTTATTTCTAGGCGGAGGACTAAATGTCACTGATGCAGTACCTGCAGGACCACCTGTTGCTGCACCGATAATAGGCGCAGTAGGCGGACCGTAAGTTACTACCGGAGTACTGAAACTACTTGTAGTACTATTTCCGTATAAATTACTTGCATATACATAGAAAGTATATGTACTGTTTGCACTTAATCCAGAAACTACAATACTCTGTTGAGAAGCATTGGCACACGGTGTTATCGATCCTGCTCCAACGGTACCTGTTTGAGCAGGTAAACCAACTGCAGTGTATTGTGTAATAGTGGCACCGGTTGCTGTACTGGCATTAAATGTGACCAATGCAGATACTGAAGATAAAGGCGATGCTGAAACAATTACCGGACGAGTAGCTGTGGTAACCATTGCAATTGAAGCACTTAAACTACTGGTAGTACCTGTACCAGCAGCATTTACAGCATATACGTAGAACTGATATGACGGATTAAGTAATGGTATTCCTGAGACTGGAATGACACCAGATGCGCAGGTAAAGACTGTTCCGTAACCGCCTGCTGGTATAGTTTGGGCTACATACTGAGTAATAACTGAGCCGCTGTTGGCAGGAGCAGTATATCCTACAAGTGCTGTAGTAGCACCTGTAGCAGTTACCGCAGTAATAGTCGGAGCTAGAGGACGACCAAATGTAATTACAGGATTGCTCCATGAACTTGTACTACTAACCCCGTACTGGTTAGTGGCGTATACAGCAAACTGATATGTAGTAGCAGGATTTAAGTTAGTAACCTGAATAACACCTGAAGTGTTAGTATTAATAAATCCAAATCCACCAGTTGGGCTTGTAATAACGGTATAAGATGTAATCGGTCCGCCTGTTTGTGTACTAGCAAAATAACCAACAAGTGCTGTATTAATACTAGTTGCAGTAGCTACAGTAATAACGGGAGCTGTTGCAGTACTGAATGTAGTAACAGTATTGAAGAAACCACTAAGTCCGCTATTCCCAATTGAATTACTAGCATAGGCATAAAAAGTGTAGGTATTCGCCGGAGTTAGTCCAGTTACAGGAACAATCACACCGCAACCCGAACAAGATACTAGTGTACCTTGACCACCGCCCGGATTAGTTAGAACGGTATATGTGATTGGACCACCACCGCCATTATATGCACCTGGTCGAACAATTACGGTTGCCGAAATAGCACTAGTTACTGTTGATACTAGTATTGTCGGAGTATAAGGAACTGTCCAAGTTGATGTGTTATTGCTATTAGCACTATTGGCGCCGCTACCTAGTGCATTGACTGCATAAACATAGAAGTTATAAATGCTATTCGAACTTAGCCCAGTAACACTGATAACGCCACTTCCGCAAGTGTTAAGTCTACCAACAGCGCCGCCGGGATTACTACCAACGACATACGATGTAATCGGTGCACCGCCGGTACTTGTACTTGCAGTATAACCTACCAAGGCTGTAGCACCACCTGTAGCTGTTGCAATACCAATAATAGGAGCACTAGGTACGTTGGCTGTAGTAAATGGTGCGCTAGGAACGCTAGGGAAACTTTGTCCGCCTATTGCGTTAGCATAAATTGTAGCAGTATAGGTAGTATTTGGACGAAGATTATTGATAATAATAGTGCCTGTACTAGTGGATGCATTAGCAACCGCAGATCCTGCATAGCCGCCGGGATTTACCACAGCGGTATAGGATGTAATAGTATAAAATACACCAGCCGATGTAGCTGTATTATAGGTAACAACTACAGAATTAAAATTAGTTAATGTTGTCGATATTATGCTAGCAGTAGAAGGAGCAAATATAGGAGTACATGCTATACATGAAGCAGACACACATGTTGTCGGGAATAGACGACTTTGTCCAGGCCATACAATACGAACAACTCCGCCGCCGCCTGCACCTCCTGAAACGGTTCCAGTACCTGCTGCACCGCCCGCACCAACTACCACTGTGTAGCTATTGCCAGGGATAACTTGATAGTTATTGAGATAAGCCAGCGTACCACCGCCACCACCAAAGCTAGCAGCAGATCCACCGCCACCACCAAAGTATCCACCTTGGCCACCTGATGTTGTTCCGTTACATCCGTTAATGCCGCGTGATCCACCACCACCGCCTTGACCGTATGTGTTAAAGCTAGGTCCAGCCTGGCCAGTACAACCACGACCGTATATGCTAACACCGCCACCACCACCGCCGGTTCTAGGAATACCTAATTTAGCACCGCCACCGCCACCTGCGCCGCTACCTGGAGCAGCGCAAATAACTAGTGTGCTAGTAGTACCAGAACTACCGGTAGCACTATAACCGCCGGCACCGCCGCCGCCGCCGGCTAAACTTGTACCAGTTGTACCAGTAACACCGCCGCCGAGGCCGCCTGAATACCAAACCATACCGGAAGTACCAGTACCTGTACTCAATGCTTGAGTAGAACTTGTACCACCGCAACCACCACCAGCAAAAATTGTACTAGTACCGATAAAATAACTCGCACCGCCGGGGCTACCAAAACTGCTTGTACCAGCACCGCCACCGCCTGCACCGATTGCCAAAATACTAATTGCATTTACCCCAGCAGGTGCAATCCAAGAATAACTACCAGCAATAGGGTATGTGGTGCTGCTATTGGCATTTAAAGTTGAAACAAGATTACTAGGCGAGCTAGTTGGGCTATTACCGGCAGCATTGGTAGCGTAAATGCTAAAAGTATATGCTGTTCCAGTACTCAAGCCGCCGATAATAATAGTACCTGTACTGGTATTAGCAGGTGCTGTTATTGTAGCTGAAATATTTCCTGGACTACTAATTGCCGTATAAGATGTAATTGCTAAACCACCTGTACTAGTAGATCCTATAAATTGTACCGATGCACTTACGGCGCTAAGAGGTATCGCAATACCGACTGTTGGGGCGTTAGGTACGTAATTTGTATTAATCGTAACTGCGCCAGTTATTGTTGCTCCGCCTGAGATAATCATGGTTTACTCATTCCTTTATACACAGTAAGTAATGTATTTTATCAAGTTATTTATACTTATTCTGAAGTTGGGGTAGTTTAATATTTATTAAGCAACAAATGTTCCGCTAGCCTTAAACACAATTAGGGTGTTTGACCCTACTGTGCCAGTTGAAACACTTGAACCCGAGTAAGATCCTTTCCAAGCCGAAGTAGGGACAGATACAATAACAACCCCAGACCCACCGGGACTGCTACAAGTTATTCCCCCTTGCTGTCCGCCGCCACCGCCTCCAGTATTTGGTATGGCGGCAGCCACGCCATAACCATAAAGAGCCCCTGTACCTCCGCCGAGTCCGCCGCCGCCGCCTTGGCCGCCCCCCGAGGGAACTATTCCGCCACCGCCACCTGAAAAATATACTTTGCAGTTAGCAACTTGTCCAACGGCCATTGATGAAGCTAAAGTTGTAGAAATAATAGTTGTAGCACTGCCTATACCCCCCACCATACCCGCACCTGCGCCACCACCTCCACCGCCGCCGCCGGCACCTGGATCACCTGCTCCACTTGCACCGGGATACCCTTGCCCCGAAGTTCCTGCACCGGCGCCTCCGTTGCCACCGCCACCGCCGCCGCCAGATCCGCCCGCACCACCGGGGCCGGCAACACCGCCATTATTGCCGCCTCCATAGCCGCCGCCGCTTGCAGTTTTGCAAAATGCTGAACTGGGAGTTCCCACACGTCCTATACTTGGATACCCCCCTATAACACCAGAGCCGCCTCCACCTATTACAATAGGAAATGATGCAGCAGGAAGTACTCTTGAATTAGAAAGTATTAGGCCACCTGCACCACCGCCACCGCCGCCACCGGATTGTCCGCCACCTAAGCCGCCTGAGCCGCCTCCTGCAACTATTAAGTAGTTAACTACATAACCTGCTAAGGCTAATACACTATTACTTGCCGAACTAAGAGCACTATTCCCTGCGTAATTTGTAGCATATACTTGAAAAGTATAATTTGTATTCACAGAAGTACTAATGGAAACAGTTATTCCTCCTGCGCTAGGAGTACATACATATCCGACAAAATTTCCCGGAGTGCTAACAGCAGTATATCTAGAAATAGTGCCATTGCCATTATAAGCCGGCGGAAAGTAATTCACAGTAACTACAGATCCACATACGGTTGCTGTACTTATAATTGGAGCACAGGGAGGATAGGCCGGCGAGTATGTAATAGAAGTTAATGTACTAAATCCTGCAAGATTTGTTGAATAAACATCTACTCCGTAATTTTGATAAGCACAAATATTAGAAAAAACAAAAGTACCTGTACCAGATGTATTTTTACTCTGGGTATAAATTGGACCATAATTTTTTGAAATTAATTTAGCAGTATAAGATACTATGGGAGTTCCCCCAGTGCTTGTACCGGTGCTATAATTCACTAGTACTGTATTAGTTGAATTAGTTAAAATTATCGAAGGAGCACTAGGAGTTTGGTATTGGGTGCTAGAGGATGTAACACCACCACTGTAATTTAATAGTATAATATTGCTAACTGTACTATACGGACTAGCACCACCTCTATTACAGGCTGTAAGATACCAACTATAGTTAGTACCAGTAATTAGTCCACCGACGTTAATTGTACCAGATCCTGCTGTTGACACTGATGCAACTATTCCAGGCGGAATACTATAAGCTGTAACTGCTGTTATAGGAGTGCAGACAGGAGCAGGGGCTACTGTATAACTGATATTTACAGAACTAGTATTATTCTGTGTAACTGTAATATTAGTAGGGGCCTGGGTAGGTGGCAAATAGCTTCGTATTTGAACTGCACCAGTAAATGAAACACCGCCGGAAATTTGAATAGCCATAGATTAACCTATTAATATTTTAATAACTAGGGTACCATTTTCCAGTAAACGCATCGTAGGTCATAATTAATGCTCTATTGACCACAGCAGTTGATGCTAGTGCTATATTACCAGTGGCCGCTGTAGACCATAATCCTGTGGGTATTAGAGTAATTTGACCGCCTGTTACTGATATAGGACTAGGTGCTGTGATTGTAGTAATCTGAGTAGCACCCGATACAAATGTAATCGATGCAGTAGGAGCAATTGTAGCAGCACTAGCTATGGTAGTTGCAGTTGAGCCAGCGGCCTGCAATCCTCCAACAACTACTGAACCACTAATACCTGCACTGCCATACACTACTAGAGTTCCAGTTGCAGTAGAAGTAGCAGGAGTATTCACTGCATTTACAACCAATGCCACTGAAGCAGTAGTGACCTGTGTTAATGTACTTTGAGCATTGGTTGCAGCAACTACAAACTTAATGTTAGTGCCTGTAGTGGTTGTACCAAATACTAAATTACCGGTATTAGCAAGTGCATTTGGACCAACTAGTACATAACCGTCATTTGATTTTAATGTAGTACCTAGGCTGTATACCTGGCTACCGTCCCAGGTACTACCAGTAATACCCATATCAACGAAGCCATTATTAGTACCCACATTATCAGCACTGGCTACGATGTCTGTACTATTTTTAGAGCCAGAGTTAATATTTTGTACATTAACTTCCATATAACCATTTAGGTTACCAGTAAACTGCCCCATAGTTTGTGCAAATGGAGTGTAGTTACTTACACCTGCATACAATGCGCCCGAACCGCAGCTAATACCTAGTACAGCAACAGATGTAGCAGTAATAGTACCGGTGGCATTGATGTTGACCACATTAAATTGGGTAACACCGCTAATAGTGCCACCACCACCAGCTGATATAAAATTAGTTGCAGTAATTGCACCAGTAACATTGAATCCTGAGGGGAAACTGTTTACTATGATATTTGTAGCACTTAGTAAAGCAACACCTGTGATTGTACCAGCACCGGCACCTACTGTGTTAATACCAGCAGCAGAAATTGTACCGCCGACTCCTAATCCACCAGCAACTACCAAGGCACCTGTTGTAGTTGATATGGAAGATGCTGTATTGGTAACAGTTAGAATGGAAGTAACACCGCCGCCAACTGCTAAGTTTACAGTGCTAATTAATCCAACACCACTAATTGTACCAGCACCGACACCTAAAGTGGTAACTGTACTAGCATAAATTGCTCCGCCAACCCCTAGGCCGCCAGCAATTACAACAGCACCAGTAGTAGTCGAAGTACTTGCAGCAGTATTAGCAATAATTAAATTGCCTACGACACTCATATTATTAGCAACTATAGTACCACCTACACCAATACCACCAGCGACAATTAATGCACCAGTATTGGTACTGGTCGAGCTAGCAGTACTGCCAATAAACACATTGCCGCCGACGCCGATACCACCAACAACCTGTAAAGCACCAGAGTTAGTTCCATAACTTTGTGCAATACCCGGATAAAATACAGGAGTAAGAGAGCTAAACCCCACACTGCTGGTATTTGTAGCGGTGTTGTTAACAGTACTTGAATCAATATAAAAACTGGGCGAGTTGTATACATCTAATAATAATTGTGTATTAGTTATAGTTGATAACGGATTTACAGAAGGTGTAAAATTGCTGGTATAAACAGCAGTTCCGTTGACAAATCTAAAGTTTGTTATGTAGCCGTTAAGATAAGGACTGGCCAATGTGTCCCAACGACGACCTACATAGAATCCTTGACTACCTACTGCACCGGATTGCCAAGATGAAAAGGCCGTCGATCCAATCGAAACACCGTTGGCATAGATAGTTGCTTGAGCGCCCGTATAAACAAACGCCAAATGGTACCATTGATTTGCTGATAAACTTGTCGCTGATTGTACTACAACGGTCCAAGAAGTGCCGTTATAAAATCCGAACCAAGGAGTAGATCCAGCAGATTGTGAACCGCCGGTGCCTATTCCTAACACAAAGGATATATTACCGCTGCCACTCCAGGCACTGGCTGCTATAGCTGACCCAGTAAATGCATTAAAATACACCCAGGCTTCAGCAGTAAATGGTGTTGTTCCAGTAGCCAACGACGGACTAAACTGCGAGTAGTATAGCGAGCTTGTAGTTCCGTTAAAGGATATACTACCGCCTGCTAGTGTTCCAGCTAGACTATAGCTAGGAATAGTAATAACATTGGATGTTATTTGATTGTTAACATACAGATTATTGCCAATTGCAACACCGCCGCTAACCACCAAGGCACCTGTAGTACTATTGGTAGCAGTGGTTATATTTGAAACAACAAATGTAGCAGTTGTTCCTGTAATCACTGTGCTGAATAGCATTCCATTTTGGTATAGGTTACCGTAGAACCATAAATTTCCATTAATAGCTGCGCCGCCCTGGACAACCAGTGCACCGGTAGTAGTTGAAGTAGATTGTGTGGTGTTTGCAACATATACCTGTCCACCGACATACATATTCTGTCCAACACCGACACCGCCTGCTACCGCTAAAGCACCGGTATTTGTTGAAGAAGCGCTGGTTACACTACCGACAATTAAGTTCGAAGCAATAGCAACGCCGCCGATAACTCTCAAAGATGCTGTTGAAGTCGAAGTTGCAGATGTGTTAGATGTAACAACAATCGAGTTACTGGCTGTTAAAATACCGCCAACAAACATGCCGCCGCCGACACCAATACCGCCAGCTACTTGTAGTGCACCAGTTTGTGTCGATGTTGTACCAGCAACACCTGATACTACTATGTTAGTAGCACTAAAGCTACTTAGATTACCGATAAAATTACCTACAATATTACCAAAGAATGTTGTAGCAGTAATGTATGTTGCTGTAAGTCCGCCTGTAACGGTAATGTTTCCGCCGACATTCAAACATCCTTGAATACCAACCCCACCTTTAACTACTAGCGCACCTGTAAATGTCGAAGTCGATGCTAGGGTTGAATTGATAGTAGCAGTAGTTGCTGTCAGATATGTTATTGTTGCGGTACCGGCACTAATTGTTCCTACACCAGTAATACTTCCGCCTAGAGAAACAAATGATGTTGCAGTAATTGTACCAGTTACATTTATATTTCCTAATGTTAGAGAAATAGATGTAGCTGTAATAGTTCCACCGACATTTAAATTGCCGCCAATACCAACACCGCCGACTACTTGTAGTGCACCGGTTTGTGTGTTTACTGAGGCGTTAGTGCCTGTTATTATGACATTTGTTGCAGTTAATTGTGCAACACCGCCAATAATACCTGCACCAGTGCCTGTAGTAGAAATAGAAGTAGCTGTAATAACTCCGGCAACAAATAATCCACCTTGTATACCTACGCCGCCGGAAACTTGTAATGCCCCTGTATTAGTACTATTAGTAGGTGTTGTATTAGTGATAGTAGTGATGGAAACAATACTACCTAATAGATTAACAGTGCCGGTTGATGTAAAGTTGTTTACAACCATTAATCCAACAGCACCAATTGATGAAGCACCGGTGCCTGTAGTGATAATACTACCGCCTACAACTAAATTGCCGCCAATACCCACACCGCCGACTACTTGTAGCGCACCTGAACTTGTTGTAGTTGCTGTATTAGCACCAACAAAATAACCGGTTGATCCTTGTATTGCACTAGCACTTACCCCAACTAGACCGACAATATATCCAAAGTTACCCGGGCTAGCAAAACTTGTTGCTGTTATCACACCGCTAACAGATATATTAGTTGCCGTTAATGTTCCGCCTACACTAACATTACCACCAATACCAACTCCGCCCGCAACTTGTAGAGCTCCAGTTTGAGTACTTACAGATGCATTGGTGCCAGTTATTATTATATTTGTAGCAGTTAGTTGAGCAAGTCCTGTTATAGTAGCAACACCGGTGCCTGTAGTAATAATTTGACCAGCTACAACTAAATTGCCACCTATGCCAACACCGCCTACTACTTGTAGTGCGCCCGAACTTGTTGTAGTTGCTTGAGTGTTATTAGTAATAGTAGTGATGGAAACAATACTACCTAATAAGTTAACTGTGCCTGTTGATGTGAAGTTATTGACTGTTAACAATGCAACATTAGAAATACCACCACCGCTACCTGTAGTAATAATAGCAGTAGCAGTAATAACACCTGCAACAAACATACTACCTTGTATACCGACCCCGCCAGATACTTGCAAAGCACCAGAATTGGTACTATTAGTGGGTGTTGCATTGGTAATAGTAGTAATGGAAACAATACTGCCTAATAAGTTAACTGTACCTGTTGATGTGAAGTTATTAACCGTTAACAAACCAACACCACTAATAACAGATGTTGCTCCAGTAGTACCCGTAGTAATGATGTTGCCACCTACAACTAAATTGCCACCTATGCCAACACCACCGACTACCTGTAGCGCACCTGAACTTGTTGTAGTTGCTGTAGCATTATTAGTAATAGTAGTAATAGAAATAATACTACCTAATAAACTTACCGTACCGGTTGAGGTAAAACTGGCAACAGTTAATAAAGAAACACCGCTGATGGAGGCTACAGTACTAGTACCGGTGGTGATAATACTACCACCTACAACCAAATTACCACCTATACCAACACCACCAACTACTTGTAGTGCACCGCTTTGAGTTGTAGTTGCTTGAGTATTATTAGTAATAGTGGTAATAGAAATAATACTACCTAATAAACTTACTGTACCAGTTGCAGTAAAGTTTGTAATTGCTAATTGTGCAATACCACTAATAATACCACCGCTACCTGTAGTAACAATATTACCACCGACATATAAGTTTCCACCAATACCAGCACCACCAAATACTTGTAGTGCACCAGAATTCGTTGAATTTGCCTGTGTAGTGTTGCTTACCGTAGTAATAGAAACAATACTACCTAATAAGTTTACAGTACCTGTTGATGTAAAGTTAGTAATTACTAATTGTGCAATACCACTAATAGCACCGCCGCTGCCTGTGGTAACAATACTACCGCCAACATATAAGTTTCCACCTAGCCCAATACCGCCAGCAACAACCAATGCACCTGTATTTGTACTAGTACTTTGAATTACGCTAGATAATACAAATGCACTAGATGTACCTGTAAAAGATACAACACCCGGAGTACCCTGGGGACCAGTGGCTTGTGTGAATAGTATGCCATTTTGATAGATATTACCGATGACATTAATGTTAGTAGCTGTTACAAATCCGCCAACAAACATACCACCGCCGACACCGACTCCGCCTATAACTTGAAGAGCACCAGTGTTTGTACTAGTAGTAGCAGCGGTATTAGCTGCTATAGTGATACCGGTATGGTATGCTGTGCCACCTACAGTCATACATCCAGCGATACCAACTCCGCCCTTGACTACTAGGGCACCGGTTGTAGTTGATGTAGAAGTAAATGTACCTGCTAAAGTTAAAATTCCTGCAACATTGGCTGAACCAATGCTGGCATTGTTAACTACATATTGGGAGATATTATTTCCGACTAAAGTTAACTGATATATATATTTTCCGGTCGGATCTATAGCTCCTCTAGCATAACTATTAATCGCTGTTCCAGTACTCGAAATAACTGTTAACGCCCCGTTGCTTTGATTAATAGAATACTGAGTAAATGCACTACTGGTGCTAATACTATAAAGATATTTTCCGGCAGGATCTATGCCGGTCATAGTTCCTACATTGGTTACTGTAGAATTAAATGTCAGTACGCCAGTTAAATTATTTAAAACATACTGATTTAATGCATTTGCACCGCCAATATTGATATTAGCATAAACAAATCTACCAGTAGGGTCCATATATAACACAGGACCACTTTGAAGTGCCGCAGGTAATATACTGACTAAAGTTAGCGCACCAGTTACTTGATTAATAACAGCCGATGCAATTTGAGCACTGACTAAATTAGTTGCAACTAAAAATCTACCGGTAGGATCTATAACTATACCGTCTATAGGAGCATTTCCAGATCCAAACAAGTTATAAGATCCAATGCTGCTCAATGCACCAGTATTTTGATTATAATTGTATGCGCGAACGAAGCCGCCGGACCAATCACCTACATATGCAAATCTGCTATATGGATCAAATGCGAGGCTATTAATACCTATGAATAATCCAAGCGATGACGATACTAAGGTTAAAGATCCTGTACTACCGATACTGTACTGACTAGCATTACTCGATCCAACATTCCAGGCAAAAAGATATTGACCTAAAGGATCAATTGCTAGTCCGCCTACACTTGTTGGACCGGCAATCGCTGATGTTATTGTACTTAATGCTCCCGTAGACTTGTTAATCGAAAATTGTCCAATATTCGAAGCAGTTAAGTTTGCAGTATATACATAAGAACCAGACGGGTCTACTACTATCGCAACAGCACCGGCTGATCCTGAGATAATAGTAATAGGAGGAGCCAGTTGAGAAAAACCGCCAGGTGCTTGATTATAAGCATTAGTAGGCGCTACAATCGGAAAGGGTGAGCCAATTGATCTATTGGTAACAATAGAACCGCCGGCATAGATATCATTACCACTAAAGATACCTACAGAAGTACCCGAAGCAATAATAGATATTGCTGTGGTTATAGCACTGATAGTACTGGTGCTTAGTACAGCAACAGTACCGCCAACAAAATGATTTCCGCCGTTGTATATATTTCCACCAACGCCGAGTCCGCCTTGTACAACTAGGGCACCGGTTGTGGTGCTAGTGCTCGAAGCAGAGTTTAAAATTGTAAGGGTAGAAGTGGTGCTAGAAGTAATTGCACCAGCAGTGCCACCTGCGCCCGACGCTGTGCTTACTGGCCAAACTCCTACAAATAGGTTAGTAGCAGTAACTACTCCCCCAACAAATAAGTTTTGACCAATACCAACACCGCCAGCAACAGTCAATGCACCAGTTGTTGTACTTGTAGTACCGCCGGTTCCTGTTACAGATAATGTTTGAGTTGCAGTAAGTACACTTAACTGTCTAATCCAAGCACCCTTGGCTGCATTGTAGACATAGTTAATACCGTTTAGTACAGTAGTTTGGCCGTTGATTGGTGATATTGGGAAGCTCATACTCTATTTATTACTTGTGTTATGACCACGATCCTACAGCAACATTAGCACCTGCTACACCGACCGGCACTATTGTCATATAACTACCTGTTTGAATTGTATATGCACCGCCCGGTGCTGCACTTAAATTGTAATAAGGATTAAATGTACCGCCGGTAGCAACACTAACAACTCCCTTGAGCAGTATATTATTCACTTGTGCGGCGGCAGTAAGAGCCCCTGTAGCAGCGTATGTTGATGCAGTTGTATTAATATAGGTAGTTCCATATGTTGTAGTACGAGTACCAACACCACCACCAACATCACCCTCGTACACTGTATATCCTATGTTGTTTAATATCGCTGTGCCGTTAAAACTAGGATTCACTGTATGGCTAGTAGTCCCGGCAGGTTTAACCATTGTGTAGGCTATTTCGAATTGATAAACTGTATTTGAGAGTAAGGTAACGCCATTGGTTAAGCCAAATACGCTTTGAGGACCGGTGGCGTTTAATCCAAGGACTCCGTTTTGTAGTACATAGGAGAGTTGAGTTGCTGTTACTGCTGTATACCCAGATGCTCCTATAACTGTTACATAAGGGCCTGTAATATCTAACCAAGCACCGGTACCATTACCGTCCACGCTATAGCGATAGATATCATCTGTAACGCTGTCATACCAAATGTCTCCCGAAACAGGATTTGCGGGTGCAGTACTAGTGGTAGTACTACGAATGCCACCTGCAGAAAGTGTACCACCAACATACAAATTGCCGCCGATGCCAACACCGCCTGATACTACTAGTGCACCAGAATTTGTACTATTACTTTGAATTGCAGTTGAAGGAGCAATTAACGGAGTGAAACTACTATAGGTAACTGTGCTGACATTGGTAACTGCATTGGTAGCAGTACTAGAATCAGTTATATATGTAGCAGTATTTGCTACATTCAATAATAGGATTGTCTGTGTGCTGATTGCAGAAATATTAGTTGTAGCAACCTGCGAGGTGGTCAGTGGGAATACCGGAGGAGTAAAGGTTGGGTTTGTTGTGCTGGTATTATAAACCGCTACTCCCTTGACAAATCTAAAGTCTGTAAGATAACCGTTAAAATACGGCTGACTTGAAGTATCCCAACGACGGCCTACATAAAACCCTTGAGTGCTAGCAGCACCAGTTAACCAGGTATTATATGCTGCTGCTCCGACAGAGCTACCATTTACATAAATGTTTGCTTGAGCACCGGTATAGACAAAGGCCATATGGTACCAGGTACCGGTTGATAAACTTATTCCCGATTGTACTACTGTAGCCCAGGCACTACCGTTATAGAATCCAAACCAAGGTGTTGCACCAGCAACTCCGTTACTACTGCCCATACCAAATGCAAATGGAATATTACCACTGCCGCCGTATACACTACTAGCTATTTCACCACCAGTAAACCCATTAAAATATGCCCAGGTTTCTACAGTAAACGGTGTTGTAGCAGTAGGTAGCGTTGGAGTAAAATTAGGTAGGCTTAGATAGTTTGATGTACCGTTGAATAACAAACTACCGCCTGGAAAGCCTATAGCGGGTGTAATAATATTAACACTGCCGCCGACAATTAAGTTTTGTCCAATAGATGCACCGCCGGCAACCACCAATGCCCCCGAACCGCCAGGTATAGATACAAATGGTGTTAGTGTACTAACATATGTAACTGTATTAACTGGAGTTAGTGTATAGTTTCCGCTTTGATCTACAAAAGCTGTAGAACTGGTAACTGCATTTAATAACAATAGTGTATTGGTTAAACTTGTAGGCGGAGCTATAGGAGGTGTAAATGATGCTCCTGTATAAAGTGCAGTACCATTAACAATACGCAGCCCGGTAATATAACCATTAAATCCTGCACTCATTGTACTAGTAGACCCGCCAGTAACAGCACCGTCAAAGTTAAACATATTCATCGAAGTGATGTTAATAGTTCCACTTGATCCTTGTAGTCCAGGGAATTGATTAGCAGAGTTAGGATTAGCAACATAGTTGGTATTCGTTGTTACTCCTAATGCACCGTTTTGATAGAAATACCAGTTATTATTAATGTCTCTACTTACTGCTACGTGTGTCCAGGTGTTTAGTGCAGGATACCCGAGTCCGTACCCATAGGCAATATTACCGCCGAGCCCGTTGGTAGGACTTAATATAAAAGACCAACCAGGATTTATACCAGCACTTAAAGAATTCGTTGTATCAAGGAAACCAAATCCATAGTTTGCTACACCCGGAGAACCAAGGCTACCACCTAAAATTATATTTCGACCACTTCTAGTTAGGTAGACCCAAGATTCAAATGTAAACGCACCGTTAATTTGCAAACTACTCGGAGTCATTGTTATGTAGCTTATACCACTACCGGTTGTTACACCAAAGGCACCGTTCACAGGATAGCCGGCGGTAACTAGTGTTGCAGTTGAAGTACTTTGTATTACATGTAAACCACATTGATATATATTACCACTGATACCCACACCGCCGGATACTACTAATGCACCGGAATTTGTACTAACAGATGTTGCAGTACCACTAATATATAAAGAGCCGCCTATGCCTGTACTGGTATTAATAGTTACGCCAGTAGGTATGTAACTATTATAAAATTGTAGGGCCCCATTTGAAGTAAAAACATGTACAGTTGTAAGTGTATTTGAAATTATAGCAGTAGCTACAGTTCCTCCTGTAGCCAACGGAGTTCCTGTATAGCTAACAATAACAACCCCGGATCCACCTGCGCCACCGACACTGCAAGCATACCCAAATCCACCACCACCACCGCCACCTGTAGCAGCTTTACCAGGAGCATTTACACCTGTACCTGATCCGCCGCCGCCAAGCCCACCGAACCCACTAATGCCTACAGAGCCGCCCCCTGCGCCACCGCCACCTGCAAAGTATACACCATTTGTAGCAGTTACATATTGGCCTACTCCCAAGGTTAATGCTAGGCTTGTAGTAATAATAGTAGTACTCATTCCGATACCACCATTGCCTGCATTAGCAACACTTCGGCATCCACCTAGTGATCCGACTCCACCTGCACCGCCACCACCGCCTTCTACAGCATTACATCCTGCAGTTGGCGCATTTCCGCCGGCATAACCCTGACCCGGCGTGCCGGCAAGACCCGGAAGCCCGACATTACCATAATTGGTACCACCACCGCCACTACCGCCTGTAGTTCCGGGCAATGCCACATATGCCGGAGGAGAAGCAGTTGCAGATCCACCACCGCCGCCCACAGCAGTAACACCAAAAGCTGAGCTAGGAACTCCTTGAAGACCCGCAGTTCTATTAGATACCGAAGGAGCTCCTGCCCCTACTACAATATTATAGGTTGCTCCAGATAATAATGTTGTAGAACTAGAAATTAATCCCCCAGCACCACCACCACCAGCAGTTGACCCGCCGCCCGAGCCTCCGCCTGCAACTATCAGGTATTGTACACTAATAGGCTTTTGCGGTACAGGGGCATTCCCAGTATATGTATTAATACCGTTTACAAAAATATTTCCGCCAACATTGATACATCCGCCGATACCAACACCGCCGGATACACTTAGTGCACCGGTAGTAGTATTTGTACTCGGAGTAAAATTTAAAATTGTAAGAGTGGATGTAGTGCTAGATGTAATTGCCCCAGCAGTGCCGCCTGCACCACTCGATGTACTTACTGGCCAAATTCCAGCATAAAAATTGGTAGCTGTAACAACACCGCCGGCTATAAGATTGCTGCCGACGTATAAATTTTGTGCAATACCAGCACCACCGGCTACAACCAATGCGCCTGTATTAGTAGAAGTCGAGGCCGATGTTCCCTGTACAAATGCTTGATTACTATAAAATCCGCCAGAAACAGTTAAAGTATTGTTAAAATAGGTTAATCCAGAACTAAAACTAGTTCCGCAACTAGTTTGATAAGGGATTTGCCCGCCACTTCCGCCTGCTAGGCTGGCTGCTTTAGAAACTGTACCAATGATGGTGGTAATGTTAGCAGTAGTAGCATATAGTACTCCGCTAACCAGTGCATTACCATTAACCTGTAGTTTGTAATTACCTTGATCAGAAGTATAACCTAATAGTAGATTAAGGCTAGAACTAAAGCGACCGCCTTCAGAGTTGGCTATGCTGAAAGTTATAGGTGCTTGAGTAGCGTTTATTGTGCCGGTGGTTATCGCTCCAGCTAAATTTTCTATGAACGATAAATTACTTGCAATCGACATCAGTACTTCCTAGTGGTATCTTATATTTATTCGTTTGGGTTAAGCCTGTGCTTCGCCCCAACGAAGAACCATATTAAGATATACAGGAGAACCTTGTGTTAGATAAGCGTTGATAAACAAGCAGTCAGGTCCGTTAGGATAACAGTTTCTACCACCGATAGGTGTGTTGGTTAATTCTTTCAAATTTGATAAGTCAAGTACGTCACGTTCTTGCGGACTGTTAATGAATGAAAAGATTGTTTCGCCAGGTAACGCATAACTATTTCTGTAGAATGTCACCGGAGTGTTTGCCGATATAGCAGAAATTAACGGATTGTTTAATGTTACAAAGCCATTACCGATACTTTGAATAAAGCTGTTACCTGCTAGACCTGTGGCCTGCACACTATAAGGAGAATCGCCAACCTGTAAACTAGCAGTACTGGCCACACTTAATATAGTAGAACCGGCACTACCAGATACTGTGGTACTAATCTGTGCAGGGTTAAGGAATGTAATGGTATTTCCTGGAGCAACTTGACTGAAACTCGGCTGACCAGATGCAATAGGACTGTTATTGATATTACCATTTAACGCATACCAGCTAATATTAGAGTAGTTTGTAGGATAATTAATTGGGTTTAGGACCCCTTCAATCACCACAGCACTGTTAATACTAGCACCGCCGCCTGATGTAACTTCAAGACCTTGTAGTAGGAACTGTGCTCGATTAATCAAATCACGAACACCTAGATCACCTACCAACGCATTACTAACACTGGGTGCTAGACGAATAGCAAATAGAGTAACTTTTCTAGTAGTAATTAATACATTGGTTTGAGGATAGTTAAAAATGTAACCACGATCTGTATCAAACCCACCGTCTTGTATTAATGCCGATCCCCAATGGCTCACATTGGGAGCTGCTGTTTGACCTACTAGGATAACTCCGGTGCCGCTATTATGAGCAGCAGGAGGTCCGCCGAGGTAATTTCTATAAAGACCGCTGGCAAACACATATGTGCTGGTTGATCTATAAAGATTATTTAAAGTGTTGGTACTGGTTGTAATACCAGTATAGTTAATTAATTCGTTATCTATGTAGATAGTACCAGTTGGAGGGAACCAAGTAGTATCTGCTAATACTAAACTAGTAGAACTAGTGCTAATAGTATTAGTTAATGTAGTGTGGGCGGCTTCGTTGACAACTTCGTAACGCACTGGCATATTACCTGTACGCATATAGGCCTCTGAGTTAACATTACTATTTTTTAAACGATGTACTACGAAATAGTTGCCGTCGGGTCCACGAAGCATCCAATCAATAAATCCAGCACCGTACCAGGTCCATTGTATACCTGCCATCTGCATTTTATTAATAATAAGGTTGTATCCACTAGGGTTATAAACACCTAAACTACCATCTGCTCTGTCCACATTCCATTGACTTTGCGGAATAATTTTATCAATGGTTTTTATAATACGCACATTAGCTGCAGGACCCGAACCTCTATATGCAGGAGAAATATACATCTGTGTATCACTGACTACTCGCAGTACAGAGTGACTCATTCCGCGAATTACTACCTTGTCTCCTGCAGTTAGTTGGGTGGTCCAACGGGTATTAGATCCGGTAGCCAGTGTACTGCCCGGTGTGACTGAAACAAGGCCGCCAAGGTCTGTGGTACTAACACGAAGTCCAACAGCAACTTGCTGCCCGTCATATTGCCAAAACAATCCGTTTTGATCATCAAATGTTCCGCCTCGTACCGTTGCACCATACCAGTTTAACAAGCTCACTAGACAGGGCGTTCCCATAATGGCCGTAGTCGATCCTAGAACCTGTGTAGCAATCACACTGAATGTGCGACTATCTGATATAGAATATACTGTATAGGTACCATTGTATCCCGAAGTTACTACATTACTAAATTGAATAACAGCACCAACCTGTAATTGATGATCCTCTAAGTCTGCAATAGCAGTGATGATACTACCAATTCCTGTGCCGTTTGATACTATAGAACGGAGAATATAGTTAGGTGCTAGCAATAGACCGGTATTAAAGTTAATGGCCTTACCAGACTGATAGCGAATGTACTTTTTACTCTGACGAACGGCATAAGTTCCGTAGACCGGGCCACCTGTACCTAGTTGTACACCCCCGTCATAGGCTCGATGTGTATAAAAACTATCACTGCGAGCATAAATTGTGCCTAGAATATTACCTGTAATAGTTGCTGTATTTTGTCTTGCTTGGAATTGGAAAGAGTTAACACTGGTTACGCTGGTAACATAGAATGGGCCAGATGCAAAGGTATGGAAATTAGATCCGTTATCGCTAGATACTGCAGAAATAATACTAGCACCCGGAACAAATCCGTGATCGCCGTTGGTAAATGATACCTGTATAGTAGCAGTTACACCGGGTGTACCTCCAGAGACCACAGTATATTGTGTATCAGTACGCCCTGACCCTGTATAGAACCCACCAGCACGAACCACAGTATAGATAGAACTAATGGTCCACCCAGAGGTTGTACCTACTTTGTCTTTGGCATAGTAGTTAATTTGGTTAGGATTAGGAACACTGTCGATGATAAAACTGCCTTGTGCTTCACTATAACTAGGCACTGTAGAATCTAGGCCTTGGACTGTAATAGGAGTACCAGCAGCTAAACCGTGCGGTATTGAAGTGAATACTGAAATATAACTTTCAATGCTCATTGTACTATAGATACCAGCACTGGCATCTGTGGTAATGTTTATAAGGCTTAAATCACTACCGGGAATTTCATAGATCCCTGGATAAAATCTAACCATACTCAACTGCTGCCACTTAGTAGGCTGTAGTCCGTACTCAAAGTCAGCGTCAATCATACTCTGTGGCGGAGAAACACGAGTGCGTTCGAAGGCATCTGTACCCATCGGCCAAGGACGAGTGATGACAGCACCTTGAGGATTTTCTGTAAAAATTTGTAACGAGTCGTTGCTGCTTAATGCACTGGTACTAACAGCAAGATTGATTGTAGTAACACCGTCGGTATTTTGTAAAGCCTGAGGAAATTGTGCAGTATTGTTTCGGTTAAAACTTACAGTAGTACCTGCAAAGGTAGGATCAGCAAAATTATAGAGAATTGTATTGGCAGTAACGTCGGTAATAACTAATAGTTGACTTAAATCAATTCGACCAGGAATTTGAATGGTGCCGGCTCCAGCACCCCCTGGTGTAAAAACATATGTTCTCTGCAGTTGTTTGGCCATTTTTATTCCTCTTCTTTATTTAATTTTACATACCCATTGCAACACTCATAGCAAGGGCCATACCGTTAACACTAACACCATTATTTTGCAAGGTCCCTATAACATTTAGGGTCCCATTTATTGTTCCGCCACTACTACTTATAGCATTACTGAGACTAACCGAGTTGAAGCTGATGACGCCTACAGGACTTCCTACATATACTGTAGCAGCAGTTGCCGGGTTCAACACAATTGTTGTTCCATTTGATGCAGTATATTGGGTTGTAGATAATAATAACCCATTTAGAAATACCTGTACAGTATTGGTATTGTAATTAGCTGAAAATACACTTTGTCCCGGAGCAATAGCAGTAAGCTGGCTCAAATTATAGGCTTGCTGCGAACTCACACCAAACCCTTGACTAGCAACTACTCGTATAATATCCCCAGAATTTCTAGGAATATTAAGAACCACAGTTGACCCGTTAGTAGCAGTAAAGTCTACTGAGCTAAGTGAAATGCCGTTGGCGGTAACTTGTACTTGCCCTGGAGTATAACCACCAGAAATAGCAAATGTATTTTGACTTTGAGCTGCGGTAAATTCCTGTATAGTTGTAGGTAATAATTGTGCCCCTGCAGCATACACACTGCCTGCATACAATGCTCCGCCTACACCTGCTCCGCCTGCAACAATCAAAGCACCGGTATATGTAGAATTCGCCGGAGTACAGTTACTAATTGTATATGTTCCGCAGGTACCGGTAAAATTACTAGGTGTAATAATAACTCTACTCCAGGCATTGGTACTTGCACTATAAGAATAGGTTAAATTATTAACAACAACGGTTTGACCGCAGGAGGGCGTAGCAGGGAACGACATTTAATTTCCTTTTGTATATTTAGCCGCTGCTAAAAAGGTTTTAAGCTATGTAGGTAGCCGAAGTACCTGTGAATACATGATAGAATGTATAGGGACCTGGTATAGAGCCAGAAACTAACACAGCTCCGCCAATTCCGAGCTGTGCACTAGATACATAGGAAAGAATAACAACTCCAGATCCGCCTGCTCCGCCGGATTGCGAGCATCCAGATCCACCAAAACTTGATGCGCCACCACCACCACTACCGGTATAGGCTGCACCTGCACCGCCTGCAGGAACTAAAGAATAGCCACCGTTGCCACCACCGCCACAGCCGCCTGCACCGTATGTAGTGCCACCACCACCGCCACCACCGCCTGCGTAGAAGTTTCCGTTGATCCAAAGATAGCCAACACCGCCTTTGCCTCCTGCACCTGCTACTGCATTAGTACCAGTTCCGCTAGCACCACCGCCACCGCCTGCACCTGTATTCGAATTGCCTGCGTAAGGAACACCAGTACCGCCTGCAGTTCCTTGACCAAATGTTCCGCAAGAACCAATTCCTACTGATCCACCGCCACCTGAACCACCGGTAGTTCCCGTAGTGTTATAAGCGCCACCACCACCACCACCTAGGGCGTTAATAGTAACAAGATTAATATAAGACGGATTACCACGAGTACCAATACCGTAAAGTCCGGTGCCGCCTGTACCACCTGCACCTACTACAATGCTATACGAACTACCAGGAGTAGCTATCATAGTACCGGTAATTACACCCCCAGCACCGCCGCCTGCACCACGACTTTGATTGTAGCCAGCACCGCCCCCGCCCCCGCCGCCTGCTACAACAATATAAGAAATTGGATATGTCGGGGATACTACATTGATCCAGTTTCCTGACAAATAGGCTTCTATGGTATTATTAGACGAATTAACTCTAAACATACCATTTACAGGACCTGTAGGTCGTTGAGCAGTTGTACCTGCCGGCAATATAATTGCATCTGTGGTGCCTACTGTTAGTCCTACAGTACTGGTGCTTGTAGATGCTTGGCCTATAACAACACGTCCGCCAATTATGGTATTTCCGCCTATACCTACACCGCCTGCAACTGTTAACGCCCCTGTTAATGTATTAGTACTGGATGTAAAATTACTAATAATTAAAGTGCTGGTTGTAGCAGTGGTAGGAGCAGCTACTATATTTCTAGTGTTGGTCCAAATTGGACTTCCTGTACCTGCACTTAGCAATACTTGTCCAGCAGTTCCTGTAGTTACAAATCCTGACTGATTAGGAGCAATTTGATAATGAAGTTGTCCTGCAGTACCTCCTGCCATATTTGCCGGTGTAGAAGGGGTAGAACGAGCAGATAGTCCAGGGCCGTTGATGTCTAACCAATAGGTAGTATTAGCATCTTGTGTGTATCTAAATATTTGATCTGTAGTTGCATTATACCAAATATCGCCCACAGTAGGATTACTTGGAGGAGTTGCTGATGTAGTTGATCTAACGCCGCCGCCAACAATATTACCGCCGACATTTAAGTTTTTACTAATGCCGACACCGCCTGCAACTGTCAGCGCACCTGTTGATGTAGATACGCTTTGAGCAGAGCAGGAAATAACCACTGCGTTAGGTATTACGCCGCCGCCGAATGAACCAGTAGAACTGCTGCTATAGCAACCTGTAAATAATACACCGTTTTTATAAATGTTGCCGCTAAAATTAATATTACCGCCAACATATAGACTACAACCGATGCCTACACCGCCTTGAACTACTAGTGCTCCTGCTGTAGGAGAACAACTTGCAGTTGGACTATTAATATAGAATGTACCAGCAGTTGGGTTATAGGAAAGTGTTGCTGCAGAATCTGATACTAGTCCAAGATTTCCTGATGAAGTTGTAATTAACGGAATAAAATAGTTTGTATTACTATGAACTGCTTTAATTATAACAGTAGTTGCTGTATTGGCATAACTTGAAGTAGTGACTCGATAATTTGCTACCGTAGCAGTAGTAATAATTTGTGCACCAGAAACATAACTAGTGCAGTTAATATATACTGCTCCGCCAATGCCGACACCGCCAGAAATTATCAATGCTCCAGTTGTAGTTGATGTACTGGATGATGTATTTGCTACGGATAATTGACCTAATGATGGATTATATGTAAGATTAGCACCAGCATCGGACAATACACTTAAATTTCCTGTTAAAGTCGAGATTAATGTTAGATAATAAGGTCCTGCCCCCGATGCTGTTGTAATACTGATTGTGCTAGCAGTGGTAGAGTAGCTAGCGGTAGTGGCTACTCCAGAAGCATATTGACCAATAGTAGCAGTGGTAATAATCTGTGCACCAGAAACATAACTAGTGCAGTTAATATATACTGCTCCGCCAATGCCGACACCGCCGGCAACTACCAAATCGCCTGTAGTAGTGCTGGTCGAATTGGCTCCAGTTTTAATAGTTACTGAGCCGATTGTAGCAGTGGTTGCACTTAACGCATCACTGCCGGCAAAACTGACCCGACCACCGACATATAAATTGCCTCGAATACCGACACCGCCTGCAATTACTAGAGCACCGGTTGTTGTACTAGTACTAGATGTAGTATTGGCAATATTTAATGTACCAATACTAGGTGTGTAAGAAAGGTTTGCCCCGGCATCTGATAATACATTTAAATTACCAGTAAGAGTTGATATTAATGTTAGATAATAGCTGCCTGTACCAGAGGCTGTTGTAATAGCAATTGAACTAGCTGTATTGGCATAATTTGATGAACTAGAAACGTATTGCCCAATAGTAGCTGTGGTAATAATCTGTGCGCCAGCAACATAACTAGAAGCACCAACATACAAAGCTCCACCGATACCAACCCCACCCCCAACTACCAGCGCACCAGTTAGTATACTTGTAGCCGAAGTAGTATTTGTAATAGTGAATATATCTGGACTTGTAACTAATGTTTGTGTTACAGTTGTATAGTTGATTGTTAATGTTTGAGCAACAATATTAGTAGCAGTAATAGTACCGGCTACGGTTAGTCCGCCACCAATACCCACACTACCTGTAGCGGTAAAACTTCCACCAACATTCACATTACCAATAATACCAACACCACCCGCGACCGTTAGTGCGCCTGTAGTTGTACTGGTACTAGAAGTAGTACTGGCAATTTGTATAGCATTAGCAACATTGCCTCCGATAAATGTACTAGATGCTGTCGAAACCGGCCAAACTCCGACAAATAAATTTGTAGCAGTAACAACACCGCCGGCATTAATATTACCACCTAGACCAATACCGCCTGTTATTATCAATGCTCCGGTTGTAGTCGATATCGATTGGGAGGTGTTGGAAATAATAACTTGTTGAGATGTAGTTCCTGTAAATGATCCACTAGGACCAGTTACACCACTCGGCCCTTGGGGACCGCTTGGACCTACTCCTGCATAAGAAGAAATAGTAGATGTAGTAACAATTTGTGCACCGGCTATATATCCAGCGCATCCTACATATAATGAACCACCAATACCAACGCCACCTGCTACAGTTAATGCACCAGTTGTTGTACTGGTTGAATTAGTTGTACTAGAAACTGCCGCTGTAATGAATGTAGCAGAACTAGCACCTAGTACATCGTGTCCTGCACTACTTGAAACAATTCCACCAACAAACAACGAGCCGCCAACATTCAAACATCCGCCAACACCTAGCCCGCCGGCTACGATTAAGGCCCCGGTACTTGTACTGATACTATTAGCAGTACTAGAAATTGTAAAAGAACTTGTGGTACCGGATAATGGTGTAACAACACGAATCCAAGCAGTTGAAGTAGAATTGTACTGATATACAATACCATTTATCGTTGCTAGTTGTCCGTTTGCAGGTGATGAGGGAAATGCCACTAGAGTTCTCTTATGTTAATAGTATATTTATTCAAACATTAAGTTCCGCAAACTGCAGCACAAACTTTAGTACTCGGGAATTGACGGAGTACACCTGGCCATACAATACGAGCTCCGCCCCCGGCACCTGCACCTCCAGACACGCCGGCGCAGGTTGCACCAGCTCCACCACCGCCAACAACTACAGTATAACTATTTCCGGGAATAACAGAATAATTATTAGTATAGGCCAATGCACCACCGCCGCCGCCGGAGCCTGCGCCACTAACTGTTGTACGCCAACCTCCGCCCGCACCGCCGCCACCGTATACACTACCGCACATAACAGATCCGCTACCGCAACCTCCAGATCCACCGCCACCGTCAATTCCTACACCAGTCGTATTGCTAACACCAGCAGCACCGTTAGGCCCTTGACCA
>Ga0214246_1000100_pt1 | contig 26582 bp, 30 predicted proteins | sample TroBogypolimnion_41_FD_153084 | JGI IMG/M metagenome (GOLD analysis project Ga0214246, IMG submission 153084) | Freshwater microbial communities from Trout Bog Lake, WI - 29MAY2009 hypolimnion | ecosystem: Environmental > Aquatic > Freshwater > Lake > Hypolimnion/Profundal zone | place: Trout...
TCTACTAATCCAAGTGGGTATCTAACAAGTATTACTTCAAGCCAAGTAACTACGGCTCTTGGATACACACCATATAATTCTACTAATCCAAGTGGGTATGTAACAGGATCTGGATCAGTTGCTTATGCTACTTCAGCCGGGTCCGCTAGCACATTTACTAGCACATCACAAAACTCACAATTTAATTCAATTGGTGTTGGTACTGCAGCTTCTACATCAACAGGTGATATTCGTGCTACAGCTGATATTACTGCTTATTATTCATCAGATCGTACGCTTAAGGAAAACATTAGTAATATAACTAATGCTATTGATAAAGTAAATAAAATTCGTGGTGTTAACTTTGACTGGACAAATGAATATATCACTGATCATGGCGGAGAAGACGGATACTTTGTTAGAAAACATGATATTGGTGTTATCGCTCAGGAAATTGAAGAAGTACTTCCAGAAGTCGTTGCTACTAGAGATGATGGTATTAAAGCAGTTAAATATGATCGTATAGTACCATTATTGATTGAAGCTATTAAAGAATTATCTTGTGAAGTAGCATATTTAAAATCAAAATTAGGAAACTAATATGACTACTGAATTACAAACTTCAGGTCAAATTTCTATGTCTCAAATTAACAGTTATTTTTCTCTAGGTAATGATTTGAGCCCTTACTGCGGTACAACTTATTGGAGTAGGTATCCCGGAGCTACAGATTTTAATTATGTTTTTAGTGTCCTTCAAGTAACTGGAACGTTTAATTCTAGTAACCTTAAAATGAGTGATTTCTACGGTAAAAGAAAAAATCAAGGTTTTACAATTACTTACCCTCTACTTACGCATAATGGCACTCCTTTTACATGGAGTATAACAAATGCTAATGCATACGAATATATACAGATTTGGGCTCAAATACCCAGTGGTGGTAATTTTCATATTGCGGAATCCGATAATGTATTTATTCAATGCGATTCCAGCGGATCTTATTTTAATTATTTAGGAGATTGGTCCCCCGATACTGGTTCTGCAGACGTTTATTTTAGACGCTTTGATGGCACCACATATCATCTTTCTATATATGTATATTCGTCATAATTAATTAAGGTAAAAAAATGGCAATTCCAAATTCAAGAGATAGTTTCAAACAATATTGTTTACGTAAACTAGGCGCACCTGTTATTGAAATTAACGTAGATGACGATCAAGTAGATGATCGTATTGATGAAGCATTGCTTTATTTTGCTGATTATCATTTTGATGGTACTGAAAAAACTTATTATAAATATAAGATAACTGCTCCTGATATCACAAATCAATATATTACATTACCAGATAATATTATTGGAGCAGTCGATTTATTTCCAATTGGTCAAGGATTAAATACAAACAATCTATTCAATATTCGTTATCAGATTGCTTTGAATGATCTTTACACTTTGACATCTGTTTCGATGGTGCCATATTATATGGCTTTAACTCATGTACAGTTTCTTGAACAAATGTTAGTTGGTCAACAACCTATTCGTTATAATCGTCATGTAAATAAATTTTATATTGATATGGATTGGACAATTATTAATGTTGGTGATTATATTGTTATATCAGCATATCAAGTTGTTGATCCTGATGAATTTACTAGAACGTGGGGCGACCGTTGGTTAGCTCGTTATGCTTCAGCACTTATTAAGCAACAGTGGGGTTCAAATCTTAAAAAGTTTGAAGGTATGAAATTACCAGGTGGCTTAACATTTAATGGTCAAAAAATATATGATGAAGCTACTGAAGAAAGAAGAGAATTAGAACTAGAAATGATTACAAGTTACAGTCTTCCAATTACAGATATGATAGGCTGAGATGGCAACCAATTTTTATTTCAACAATTTTAAAGCTTCAGGTGAACAATATTTACTTGAAAATTTAATTATTGAATCAATTAAAATATATGGCGAAGATATATATTATGTTCCTAGAAATTTAGGTAACTTTGATGCCTTATATACTGCTGATGACCAATCATATTATAATCATGCTATTCTAGTTGAAATGTATATTAAATCAGTAGACGGATTTGAAGGCGACGGTAATTTTATGTCTAAATTTGGTCTTGAAATAAAAGACCAGGTTACTTTTTCTATTGCACAAAGAGTCTTTACTGATGAAATTGGACGCCAACATGATTTAGTTAGACCAAGAGAAGGTGATATTATTTTCTTTCCATTAAACAATAAATGTTTTCAAATTACATTTGTTAATAAATTTGAAATGTTTTATCAATTAGGTGGATTACAAACTTGGGAACTTACTTGTGAACTATTTGAATATAGTGACGAATCATTTAACACAGGTATTCCTGAAATTGATGCAATACAAAATCGTTTAAGTACAAATATTTTAGATTATGCTATAACTGATGAAACAGGTTTGTATCTATTAGATGATAATGATAATTATTTAGTAACAGAACATTATGATCTTAATACTATAGTAGGAACTGGTACGAACGATACAATTCAAGAAGCTGCTGGTAATATGTTAGATTGGAGTGTCCATGATCCATTTAGTGAAGGTCATCTATAATGTTTAATCAAACATTTTATTTTCAAACAATAAGAAAATATGTAACACTATTTGGTACGTTATTTAACGAAATAGCTATTACTAGAGAAGACTCTTTAGGTCATTTAACAGCTCTTATTAAAGTACCTGTTACATATGCACCAAAAGAAAAGATGTTAGCTCGTCTACAAGAAGATCCAAATATTGATCGTCCATCAGCAACTGTTACATTACCATATATTTCTTTTGAAATGACAGATGTATCTTATGATAGTTCTAGAAAATTAATTACAACTAATAGAATAGCTGTAAAAGATTCAACTAATCCAAATTCATTTAAATATCAATATAATCCAGTACCATATAATTTTGGTTTTAGATTATACATTTATGTTAAAAATGCTGAGGACGGAACTAAAATTGTAGAACAAATACTTCCTTTCTTTACACCAGATTTTACAGCTCACGTTAATTTAATACCTGAAATGAATGTAAACATGGAAATACCTGTTATTATGAACAGTGTTTCTCAAGACGATACATATGAAGGTAACTTTATTGAACGTCGTGCTATTATATGGACATTAGATTTTACCCTTAAAGGTTATATTTATGGACCAGTTAAAAATAGTGCAATTATTAAATTTGCCAATACAGTTTTTTATGTTCCATCATTTTTTACTGATATAGCAAATGCGCCTACTCAAACACCATTTGCTTTTTATACATCAATAACACCTGGATTAACAGCAAACGGTCAACCAACATCTAATGGACTTTTATCAGTAAGTCCACTTTCAATTAATGTAGATGATGATTTTGGATATGTAATAAAAACAACAGATGGTATGTGATGCAAGATAAAAAAAATGATCCAATAAGTAATGCTCTTGGTTTGTCACCATTAGTAATTAACGATTCAGTAAAAGCTATAGCAATAAAAGCACATGATGATAGTGCTAAAAATGATTTTGAAATGGCTCGTTCTAATATACATGAAGTTATTCAAAATGGGACATTTGCTATTGAAAAATTAGCTCAAATAGCAGACTCAAGTCAGCATCCTAGAGCATTTGAAGTATTAGCTAAGTTAATGGATACGATGCTACAAGCTAACAAAGATTTAATGGAGTTACAAAAAAATATTCGCGAAATTGATGCGAAAGATACTCCAATAAACGATCAAGCTAAATCAGTAACAAATAATCTTTTCGTTGGCTCAACTGCTGACCTTCAGAAAGCAATTGAAGGTATGAAAAATGGCTCAGCCTCCTAAAGGATATAATGGTAATACACTTTTAAAACGTTCCAATCAAGTAATTGAATGGACGCCTGATCTTGTTGAAGAATATATAAAGTGTTCTAAAGATCCAATTTATTTTACTGAAACATATATGAAAATTATTAATATCGATAAGGGATTAGTAAGTTTCAAATTATATGACTATCAGAAAGAAATGATTAATTCTTTCGCAGATCATCGTTTTAATGTTGTTGCTACTGCACGACAAGCTGGTAAATCAACTGTAACTTGTGCTTTTATTCTTTGGTATACTATATTTCATCCAGAAAAAACAGTTGCTTTACTTGCTAATAAAGGCGAAACTGCACGTGAAATTCTACAACGTATTCAGTTATCATATCAGTATTTGCCTAATTGGTTACAACAGGGCATTAAAGAATTTAGAGCTGGAGCTATTGTATTTGAAAATAATTCTCGTGTTATCGCAGCTGCTACATCATCAGATGCCATTCGTGGTTATTCTATAAACCTATTATTCATTGACGAAGCAGCATTTATTGAGAACTGGGATACATTTTTTACTTCTGTTTATCCTACTATTTCGTCTGGTAAAGAATCAAAAATTATTCTTGTGTCTACACCAAATGGTATGAATCATTTTTATGCTATTTGGCAAAACGCTATAGAAAAACGAAATAATTATAATCCTATAAAAGTATCGTATGAGCGTGTTCCAGGTCGTGATCAAAAATGGCGTGAAGAAACTTTATCTTCAATGAACTTTAACATTGAAAAATTTGAACAGGAATATTGTGTTGAGTTTATGGGTAGCTCTGGCACTTTAATTGCTGGTTGGAAATTAAAAGAACTTGTACATATAACTCCAATTATTTTTAAAGAAGGTTTAAGTCAATATAATATTCCTGAAGAAAAACATTCATATGTTATAGTATGTGACGTATCAAGAGGTAAAGGATTAGATTATTCTGCATTCTCTGTTATGGATGTTACTGTTATGCCATATAAACAAGTATGTGTGTATCGTAATAATATGATAGCACCAATAGATTATGCTAGTGTTATTTTTAGAATAGCTAAATCATATAATAATGCTTCTGTACTTGTTGAAATTAATGATATAGGTGAACAAGTTAGTCACTCATTACATTATGATTTTGAATATGATAATGTGTTGTTTACAGAAAATGCTGGTAGAGCAGGTAAACGTATTAGCACTGGTTTTGGTAATGGTAATAGCACAGATAAAGGTATTAGAACAACAAAACCAGTTAAAGCTACTGGTTGTGCTATTCTTAAATTATTAATTGAGCAAAATCAATTAATAATAAATGATTTTCATACTATTGAAGAATTATCTACATTCTCTCGTAAAAATCAAAGTTACGAAGCAGAAAATGGTAAACATGATGATATGGTTATGCCATTAGTATTGTTTGCTTGGCTTTCTGATCAACAATATTTCAAAGAATACACGGATATAAATACATTAAGTAAACTTCGAGAAAAAACTGATGATGATATAGTAAATGATTTGTCTCCTTTTGGATTTGTAGACGATGGCAGAGGTGATTCATATTCCGAATATGATATATCTCGTAATGATAATTGGATGTTTGGAGAATTTGGAGTTGAAAATGAAAAATTATAAATATTCTAGAATTTAAAATTATTTTTTCCATGGAAGGAGAATCCAAATGCCATTCCAAGTTAGTCCAGGTATTAATGTAACAGAAATTGATTTGACAACGATTGTACCAGCAGTATCAAGCACTGATGGTGCTATTGCTGGTCTTTATAATTGGGGTCCAGTTAACGAACGTATTTTAATTGATTCAGAACAAGCTCTTTTAACTCGTTTCGGTAAACCATCTAATTTAAATGCTGAAACTTGGTTCACAGGTTCTAGTTTCTTGTCATACGGCAATCATCTATATGTTGTTCGTGCTGCTGACATTGATACAGTTTCTGCTCAAGCAATTACTCCAGGCGGTGCATTACATGCAAATAGTGAAAACACTGCTTTAAATAAACATGATTATGAAGCTAAAGAAGGAACATTTGGTACAGATATCCTTTATATGGCTAAGTATCCTGGTTCTTTTGGTAACTCATTACGTGTTTCTGTTTGTGATACAGCACAAGGTTATCACAATAAAGAACTTTTAAAGACAGATGCTTCATCTAATACTACTGGTTATTTTCAACTATATGTTGGAAGTAATACAGGTACACTTATTGTAAGTAACACTGCAACTGGAACAATAATTGAAGCAAATACAGCAGCTAGCCAAGTTCTTGGATCAGTATCAATTAGCGATTTAGTTGTTGTTGGTAACGCTACTATCGGAACTCAATATCTTAAAGTTACTGCTGTTGATAGTTCTTTAACTTCTAATAGTACAGCACGTTATTTTAATATTCACTTTGAAGATAAATTAGCTCTTCATACAGACGTGGATGAAAATACAACTGATGGCGCTAATAATATATATTTTGAACGTAATTGGCAATATTTCAACCTTGTTGATAAGGCTCCAGGTACTTCAGCATATGTACAACAGTTTGGTAACACAGCAGCTGTTGATGAGCTCCATGTAGTAGTTATTGATGAAGGTGGCAAGTTTACAGGTTCTCCTGGAACTATTCTTGAAACATATAAATCACTTTCACGTGCTACAGATGGTAAGACTGTAGATGGTGGTACTAACTATTATAAGAATATCATTAATGACCAATCACAATTTATCTGGTATATTAATGATCGTGACGTAGCAACACAATCAAACACAGCAATGCTTATTACATCTGGTTCTAATACAGCTATTTTAGACATTCAGATGCAAGGCGGAACTGAAATGGCTGATGAAACAAATGTTTCAATAGCAACTATTGCTACTGGTTATGATTATTTTGTTTCAGCAGAAGATGTTGATGTATCACTTATTTTAACTGGTAAGTCAATTGGTGCTGGTGCATATAATACACAACTTTCAAATTATATTGTCGATAATATCGTAGAAGTAAGAAAAGATTGTGTGGCATTTATTTCACCTAATAAGGATTCTGTTGTTAATAATGTTGGTTATGAAGCAGATAGTATTGTAGGATTTAGAAACGATTCTCGTGATACATCTTATGCAGTATTAGATTCTGGATACAAAAAGATGTATGATCGTTATAACGACATTTATCGTTGGATTCCACTTAACGGTGATATTGCAGGTCTTTGTGTAAGAACAGATACTACAAATGATCCATGGTGGTCACCAGCTGGTTTCAATCGTGGTCAAATTAAGAATTTAGTACAACTTGCTTATAATCCACGTAAGGCTGATAGAGATACTCTTTATAAGAATGGCATCAACCCAGTTGTTACATTCCCAGGTCAAGGCACAGTATTATTTGGTGATAAAACTATGCAGTCTAAGCCATCAGCATTCGATCGTATTAACGTTCGCAGATTGTTTATTGTTCTTGAAAAAGCAATTTCAACAGCTGCTAAGTTTACACTATTCGAATTTAATGATGCGTTTACACGTTCACAATTCCGTAACCTAATTACACCATATCTACGTGATGTAAAAGGTCGTCGTGGTGTAACAGACTTCCTTGTTGTTTGTGATGAAACAAATAATACTGGAGAAATTATTGACCGTAACGAATTTGTTGGTGACATTTACATTAAGCCAGCTCGTTCTATCAACTTTATCCAACTTAATTTTGTTGCTGTACGTACAGGCGTTCAGTTTGCTGAAGTAGTTGGCCAGTTCTAATAAATAGAATGAGAATCAGAGGAGTACTCAAAAATGGCATTTAATGTTAACGATTTTATTTCACGTGGTCTAGAGTACGGTGGCGCTCGTCCATCGCTCTTTGAAGTAAGATTATATCCACCAGGCGCAGTTCAGCTTGATGCATCTAGCGTACAGAAGTTTTCTTTCATGTGCCAAGCTGCTAATCTACCACCAGCAACAATGTCTTCGATCGATGTTCCATACTTCGGTCGTAAGATTAAAGTTGCAGGAGAACGTACATTCCAAGATTGGTCACTAACAATCATGAACGATGAAGATTTTACAGTTCGTTCATTATTTGAAAAGTGGTCAAATTCGCTTAACTCTTTAGAATCAAATCTACGTAAATCAGGACTTGATACTGAAAACTATAAGGCAGATTTAGATGTTATCCAGTATGCTAAGGACGGAGAAGTTATTCGTTCTTATACAATTATTGGTGCATTCCCAACTGACGTTTCAGGTATTGAAGTTAATTGGTCATCAACAGGAGCAGTTCAGACATTTACTACTTCTCTTGCTTATGATTATTGGATTCCTCAGACAGAAACTTCTTCTAAGGGCAATTCCAATCAGTACGCTGGTTCGATTTAATTTAAATATTGAGTTTTTAGATTATGTGCCTCTGATATTATTTGGGAGAGGCATTAATGCCTCTCTCTTTTTTAGGAGTTTTTGATGGAATTATTTGGTTTTGAGTTTAAAAGAAAAATACCTACAGATGTACAACCATCGTTCGCGCCAAAAGATACGGACGACGGTGCATTAGTTGTTGCTGCTGGTGGTTCTTTTGGCACTTATGTGGATCTTGACGGTACAGTAAGAACAGAAGCTGAGTTAGTTACTAAATATCGTGAAATGGCATTGCAGCCAGAAACAGATGCTGCTGTTGACGAAATTGTTAATGAAACAATGGCTATTGACGAAAAAGAAATAGTTAAAATTGATTTAGATCAATTAGAAATATCAGACAAAATAAAGAAAGCAATTAGAGAAGAATTTAATAATTGCTTAAATATTTTAGATTTTAATAAACACGCCTATGAAATTTATCGTCGTTGGTATGTTGATGGACGTTTATATTATCATATTATTATAGATCCATTAGATCCAAAAGCTGGTGTCAAAGAAGTTAGATATATTGATCCACGCAAAATTCGTAAAGTTAGAGAAGTAATTAAGAAGCGTGTACGTGGTGGTGAAACAAACGACTCAGTTATAACTAAAACACAAAATGAATATTTTATCTATAACGATAAAGGTTTTAGTTATGGTAATAAATCAGTAGGACCTACCACAACTGGTTTAAAGATTGCTAAAGATTCTATTCTTCATGTTACATCTGGTTTGACAGATACAAATGGAACTATGGTACTTGGTTATCTTCATAAAGCAATTAAAGCATTAAACCAGCTTCGTACATTAGAAGATTCATTAGTAATTTATCGTCTTGCTCGTGCTCCTGAACGTCGTATTTGGTATATTGATGTTGGTAATCTTCCTAAGATGAAAGCAGAACAATATGTTCGCGATATTATGGTCAAGCATAAAAATCGGTTAATTTACGATGCTGAATCTGGGCAAGTTCGTGATGACCGTAAGTTTATGACTATGTTAGAAGACTATTGGCTTCCTCGTCGTGAAGGTGGTAAAGGTACAGAAGTTACTACTCTTCCTGGTGGTCAAACACTTGGTCAAATGGATGATGTTCTTTACTTTCAGAAAAAGTTTTATCAAACATTAAACGTACCTGTTAATAGACTTAACTCAGATGCGTTATTTTCATTAGGACGTGCTACAGAAGTTACTCGTGATGAATTAAAGTTTGCTCGTTTTATTTCTCGTCTTCGTGCTAAATTTGCTCAATTATTTGTTAATTTGCTCGAAAAACAAGTTGTATTAAAGCAAATTATGACTATTGAAGATTGGAATAATATTGCACCTGATGTTAAATTTGATTTTAGTAAAGACAATTATTTTACAGAACTTAAAGATGGTGAAATTATTGATAACCGTGTTAATCTTGCCCGTAACATGCAAGATATGATTGGTAAATATTATTCACAGGAATGGCTTCGTAAAAATATTCTTCAGCAGTCAGATGATGATATTGAAGAAATGGATGAACAAATTGCAGAAGAATCAAATTCAAATGATCCACGTTGGCTTAATACTAGTTTAATGAATAATGAAATGATGGCTCAACAAATGAATGGAGCACCGCCCGAAGGACCTGAAGGCGATACAAATCAAAATGCTTTAGCTAGTGATGAAGATACTGATGCTGATCCAGAACATGATAAAGATGTTAGAAAGATGCAATCAGCAAAAGCAACAGTTGATTTACTTTCTAAAAAGAAAAACAGGACCCTTAGTGATGAAGCTAAACTTAAATCTGCTAGTCAAATACTAGCTAAAAATAAATAATTGGAGATAACAAATGGATAATGAACTTTCAGTGTCAGATTTAATTTCACAATCATATAACCAACAACCTATTGAATTTCAAAATACATTTAATTCTATTATGAATAGTAAAATTGCTGCAGCCGTAAATAGTAAGAAGTTAGAAGTTGCACAAGGAATGTTTAGTGATCAACCACCTAGTGAAGATTACGAATCAGATTTAGACCAAGAGGATAATCAAGATGTCGAAGCTGCTTAAAGATATTTTAAAACAAGCCCATGATACAATTAAGGGCGTAAGGCATTCTACTACTGAACCAGTTTCAACTGGTAAAGATCCAGGCGTTGATTATAAGCCTAAGGCAGGTGATGAAGATAATTTCATTGCCAAACATTCTGTACAGAAATGGGATGAGCCAACTGGTAATATAGACCCATCAACTGGTGTTAAGTATTCGCTTGATACCCCACAAAATTCTCGTATGGGTAATAACCAAGCTAAATCAAAAGCTACTAATGAAGAAGTTATTAATGAACTTTCTCCAGCTACAAAATCTGATTATCGTGTTAAAGCAGGTGATGAAGCAAAACGTCTCAGAACAAGAATAGGCATCATGAATAAAGTTAAAAGTGATGACGATGTTGTTAAATCTGCTGCTGATAATGTCAAGAAAGATATGAAAAGAAAACTAAACAACAGAGTTGATGGTATTTTGAGATCAACAAGATCAGAAGAAACTGATCCTGGATTTTCTAAATTGAAAGACGAATTAAACGAACTATCAACTGATCTTCTACATCGTGCAGCTCATAAGGCAGCTAAAGTTGCTATGACTGATGTTCAGGGTCGTTCTGGTCCTATCTTTAAGAAACGTGCAGCTCAGGCTAACAAGTTTCGTGCTAAGGGTATGGAACAGGAAAAGAAAGAAAGAGCTATGAAAGAAGAAACTCTTGACGAAGTAGTTATTAATAGACAAATGACTCCAAAAGAAAAAGCTGCTAAGGCTGCTTATATTAAAAAACATTCAGCAAAATTAGCAGCTCATGATACTGGCACTTCTACACCTAAAAAATCATTTAAAGACGTAAATACTGAACGTGGTGATTATACTCATCAACCAAGTAAAATGGGATTAAGACACGCTATAGGTGCTGGGTATTATAAAGCAGAAGAAACTATTCATGAAGTACTAACTAAGTCAACAACTGCTGGCGAAACTATTCATGACTTTGTTCATTCAAAAGATCCTAAGTTTGCTGGTAAGTCAAAAGAAAAACGTAAGGAAATGGCACTCGCTGCTTATTACGCAAAACAGCGTAATGAAGAAGTTAAAGAAGCTTATGCTGTACAGCCACTTCTTGGTTCAGTAACTGGTTCTTCTGATATTGCTAAATATAAGACAGATGACACTCAGGATGAAATTGATATGGTTCGCACTGAGTTGAAAGCTATTGCAAACAAAACAATGCATATGCTTTCGAACATGCCAGCTGATCATCATATTGAGCCTTGGGTTCAGTCAAAGATCGCAGCAGCAAAAGAAATGATTGGTTCTGTTCATGATTATATGATGTATAGCGATCATGAAGAAGATGAACAGATGGACACACCTATTACACTTCCAAATATGTCTGTAGACGTTAACACAGGACAAAACGTATGAGCCAGGTAATTAAACCACTAGCAAATACTTTTAACGTTGATTCCGCCGCAAATAGTTGCGGTGGTGCTACTCTCGTAAAAGTTATTAATACTAGTACTGCTGCCACATTAGTTTTTAAATATGCAAACAATGTTCAGTACGCCGACCTTGCAGTTGCAGCAAACGAAAGTGTAATAGTTCAGAAAGCTAATACCGATTTAATTATTGGCACTGCTATGTTAGCAAGCCCTATAGCTTGGCCAAAAGGATAAACCAATGAAACTCATCACTGAACTTTTTGAAGACGTTCAATATATCTCAGAAGCTACAGAAAGCGGTGAGAAGCAGCATTTCATTGAAGGCGTTTTTCTACAGGCTAATAAGAAAAATCGTAATGGTCGTATTTACCCATTAAACATTATGGAAACAGAAGTTAATCGTTATATGACTGACGTTGTCCATAAGAATAGAGCATATGGTGAACTTGGCCATCCTCAAGGTCCATCTATTAATCTTGATCGTGTGTCACATATGATTACTTCGCTTCATCGCGATGGTGATAACTTTATTGGTAAGGCTAAACTTACTGAAACCCCAATGGGTAACATTGCTAAAGGTTTATTAAAGTCAGGCGCCAATCTTGGAGTATCTTCTCGTGGTATGGGAACACTTACACCAGATAAAAATGGCGCAATGGTTGTTGGTCCTGACTTTCATTTAGCAACAGCGGCTGATATTGTTGCAGATCCTTCTGCTCCAGACGCTTTTGTTAAAGGTATTATGGAAGGTGTTGAATGGCTTTATGACCCCGTTAAAGATACATGGTATGAAGAAAAGCTTGATAATATGAAAAAGGCTATTCATAAGATGACTATTAATCAAATTGAAGAACAGAAGATAGAAATATTTGAGGGGTATCTCAAGTCTTTAGCACTAAAAATTTAAGAAGTATAAATATATTTAAAATTCCAGTAGGGAGAATTATTAAATGACAGATAAAGTAGAAAACATTGAAGCAATTGAAGAAGGCACAATGGCAGCCGATTCTCTTCATCCAGCTTCTAAGTCAATATCAGATCCAAAGTCACGTATCGAAATGATGACCGCTGTTCTTCATGGTATGGATTCCATGCCAAAGAAGGATTTTGTTAAGTGGTTCGAACAGCAGCAAGCTGTATTTGGTCCAGGTAAGGACTATGGTGTTGGTGATAAGCATGCACAGAATCAATCTTCAATTGATATGAAGAGTGGTTCAGGTCCAAAGACACGTGACGCTATGCCAAAGCTTTCTGTTAAAGAAGATGTTGAAGAAATGTTTTCTGGTTCAGATTTGTCAGAAGACTTTAAGGAAAAAGCAACTACTATTTTTGAAGCTGCTGTTTCCGCTCGTATTATTACAGAAACTGCTCGTCTAGAAGAAGAATTTGATTCACAACTAACAGAAGCAGTTACTGAAATCCATGAAGAATTATCATCAAAGGTTGATGCATATCTTGAATATGTTGTTGAAAACTGGATGACAGAAAATGAAGTAGCTATTGAATCTACATTACGTAATGAGATTATGGAAGAATTTATCAATGGTCTTAAGGGTCTATTTTCTGAACATTATATTGATGTACCAGAAGAAAAAATTGATATAATTGAAACCCTTGCTTCAAAAGTTGATGAATTGGAAGCATTGCTTGATGAACAAATTAACGAAAATGTAGAAATTAAGCGTTCTCTAATTGAAGCTGAAAAGAAAGAAGTAATTGAATCATTCCTAAACAATTTAGCCTTATCACAACAAGAAAAATTTAAGGCTTTAACTGAGGGTGTTGAATTCGATGGTGATCTAGAAACTTACACACGTAAGTTAGAGATCATTAAAGAAGCTTATTTTACAGAGAAAAAAGTTTTTACTTCAACTAATATTGAAGAAGAAACTTTTGAAGGCGAAACATCTGCTAATGTTGTAAACGTTGACCCTTCTGTAAATAGATATGTACAAGCTATTTCTAGAACTACTAAAAACTAAGAATATATAAATAAAATATAACAAAAGTTAGACAAAGGAGACTAAAATGTATCTAGCTGAGGAAATCCAAAAGAAGTGGGCACCAGTGCTCGACCACGATGCTCTTGGTAGCATTAAGGACCAACATCGCCGTTCTGTAACTGCCATTATGCTCGAAAATACCGAGAAGGCACTTATGGAATCAGGTGCTCATGGTCAGTATCAGACTATCACCGAAACACTAGGCTCTTATCAGTCTGCAGTACCTGCAAACTATATGGGTGGTTCATCTTCAACTTCTGGAACAGGTGGCATTGACACTTTCGATCCAGTATTGATTTCACTTGTACGTCGTGCAATGCCAAATCTTATTGCCTATGACATCTGCGGCGTTCAGCCAATGACTGGTCCAACTGGCCTTATTTTTGCAATGCGTTCTAAGTACAACGATCAATCAAACGGTAGCATGGGTGCCAATGGCGTCCAGTCAAACGAAACCTTCTATAACGAAGTAAACACTGCGTTCTCTTCTGTTACTGGTGGTGGAAACACTCTTGGTGATAACTTTACTGGCACTATTCCAGGTGATACTGGTACTAGTCCATTAACATCACTTGCTAACTATAATACTGGTGGTGGTATGTCAACTGCTCAGGCAGAAGCACTTGGCACTTATGGTAACACTGATTTTGCTCAGATGGCTTTCAGCATCGAGAAGGTAACTGTTACTGCTAAGTCACGTGCTCTAAAGGCAGAATACTCAATGGAACTTGCACAGGACCTTAAGGCAATTCATGGTCTTGATGCAGAAACTGAACTTTCCAATATTCTTTCAGCAGAAATTCTTGCTGAAATCAACCGTGAAGTTGTTCGTGAAATCAACATCACTGCTGTAGTTGGTGCTCAGGACAATACAACTACTAATGGTGTCTTCGATCTTGACACTGACTCAAACGGTCGTTGGTCAGTTGAAAAGTTCAAGGGTCTTATGTTCCAGCTTGAAAGAGAAGCTAACCAGATCGCCAAGCAGACACGTCGTGGTAAGGGTAACATTGTTATTTGTTCTTCAGACGTTGCGTCTGCTCTACAGATGGCTGGTGTTCTTGACTACACTCCTGCTCTTAACAGCAACAACCTACAGGTAGACGATACTGGTAATACTTTTGCTGGTATCCTAAACGGTCGCTTCCGTGTTTACATTGACCCATATGCTCTTGGTGGTAATTATATCACTGTTGGTTATAAGGGTTCGTCAGCATTTGATGCCGGCTTGTTTTATTGCCCATACGTTCCTCTACAGATGGTACGTGCAGTTGATCCATCAAGCTTCCAGCCAAAGATTGGTTTTAAGACACGTTACGGAATGGTAGCCAATCCATTTGCTGAAGGTCTTAACAAGGGTTATGGTGTTCTTGGACTTTCAACTAATAAGTACTATCGTCGCGTTATTGTTAACAACCTAATGTAAAATATATATTTTTATAGTCAACTTAAAGACTATAAACGAGATAAATACTCCCGAGGGCAACTTCGGGAGTATTTTTATGTCTAAAGAAAAGTATGGATTTGTCTATCTCTGGTTAGATAGAAAGCACAAACGCTATTATGTAGGATGTCACTGGGGATCTATAGATGATGGATATGTCTGTTCATCTCCCTGGATGATACAGGCATATAGAATTAGACCTCAAGATTTTAAGAGAAGAATCTTGAAAACTAACATTCTATCTAGACCTGAACTTTACGAAGAAGAGCAAAGATGGCTTGATCTTATTAAACCAAATGAGATAAAGCCACACAACGACAAGCCAAGATACTATAATCTTCAAATAAGAAACAATAATACTTGGCACAAGTATGATGAACATATCAAGACAGTTGGTCAAAAGATCTCAGCTTCTAAGAAGGGTAAGAAGACCGGTCCTAGACCAGAAGTCGGACCAGCTATATCTGAAGCTAAGAAAGGTAAACCACTGACCGAAGAACACAAGACCGCCCTCAGGGGCATCAAGAAGCCAGCTCGCACTGAAGAATGGAAACGACAGAACTCAGAAAAGTTTAAGCAGCTATGGTCAGATCCAGAGTTCAAAGCCAAACAGACTGAAGCCAGAAAAGTAGCTTGGATTAAAAGACGACAAAAGATAAATAGTAATGAACTTGCTCATTGAAGGCAAGAATGCTACAAGACGGTTTTAAACCGCAAACTAATGGGGTCTTCGGATCCCCTTTTTTATTGACTAATACTAAATATGAAGTTATAATCATCTTGTGAGAATGATAAATATAATTAGAATGGAGAAAGAATATGTCAGCTGTAGATAGTACACCTACTAATAAGAACTTTTTAAGTCCGTTAAACTTTACTTTCGTATTGAAAAGATCACCTTATTTAAATTTCTTTGTACAAAGTATTAACATACCTAGTTTATCTTTAGGATCATTTATGGGTCCATCTCCATTACTTAATATTCCATATTCTGGCGATCATATTGAATATAGTAATTTGCAAGTACAATTTAAAATTGATGAAAATTTTCAAAACTATATGGAAATTTTTAATTGGATTAAAGGTTTAGGATATCCTGAAAATCAAACAGAATATCAATATCTTTCTAAACAACCAAAAACTACTGGTGCTGGATTAAAATCTGAAATATCTTTAATTATTAGTGATGCTATTAAAAATCCAAATTATGAAATTGTATTTACTGATTGTTTTCCAATAGACTTATCAGAGATAAATTTTCAAACAACTGATGATAGTGTAAACTATGTTTCTGCTGTTGTCACGTTTAAATATACTTATTTTAATATTATGAAACTTTAATTTGACTTTTTAATAAAAATATAGTATATTATGATATTAAATGGTGAGGATATTATGAAGTTAGATGAGATATTTGAGCAATGGCAGATAGATAGTGATATTGATAAAACAGAACTTGGCGACGAATCTTTAAAGATACCAAAACTACATCATAAATATTTTCAGGTTTATACTTCAGAAAAACTTTTACTTAGAAAATATGAAGCTGAAATGAAACAACTTAAACTTGAAAAATATGAATTTTATACACAAGGTCCTTCTAAAGAAACTATGGATAGAGGATGGGTACTACCAGCTCGAGGAATGATATTAAAACAAGAAATGCCTATGTATATGGATGGAGATAGAGAAATTATTTCTTTATCTTTAAAGATCGGAATGCAACAAGAAAAAGTTGAATTGCTAGAATCAATTATTAAAAGTCTTACTAATCGTGGTTTTCAAATTAAAGCAGCTATTGAGTGGACTAAATTTACAATGGGAGCATAATGGCAGAAATAATTGAAATTGAAAGACTAGACGAAACATATAATAAAATTACCTGTGACCCTAGTATTGGATTCGAATTAAACGAATACTTTACATTTGAAGTACCAGGTGCTAAATTTATGCCAGCTGTACGCAATAAAGTGTGGGACGGTAAAATTCGTCTATACAATGTTATGTCTTGTCTGCTTTATGCTGGATTAAATAAGTATATTGAAGAATTTGCTAATGCAAGAAACTATGTTGTAATATACAAATCAGATTTTTCAGCTGATGAATTTTCGCTTAAAGAAGCTAATGATTTTATCGAAACATTAAATATACCAACAAAATTTGAACGTAGAGATTATCAAATACAAGCTTTTACATATGCTGTTCGTAATCGTAGAGCAATTATGCTTTCGCCAACAGCATCAGGAAAATCATTTATTATCTATCTATTAACGAGGTATTATAATGCACGGACTCTTATTATTGTGCCAACTACTTCTTTGGTTAGTCAATTGGCCAGTGATTTTAGTGACTACGGTTTTCTTTCTGATCAGTTCGTTCATCGAATCTATGCTGGACAAGATAAGCAAACAGATAAGCCAATTACCATCTCAACCTGGCAATCGATATATAAGCTTCCTAAAGAATATTTCAAGCAGTTTGAACTTGTAATTGGAGATGAGGCGCATCTTTTCAAGGCTAAATCCCTTACTTCTATTATGTCTAAGCTCAATGTTTGCAGGTACCGTTTTGGGTTTACTGGTACACTCGACGGTACTCAAACTAATAAACTTGTTCTAGAAGGTTTGTTTGGACCTGTAAGACGAGTAATTACTACTGCTGAACTAATTGATCAACAACATTTAACTAAATTTGAAATTAAAGCTATAATATTAAAATATCCTGATAATATCAGACAACAACTTAAAACTACAGATTATCAAGCTGAATTAGATTTTCTAGTTCGTAATGATGCACGTAATAAATTTATTATGAACCTTACGCTATCGCTTAAGGGAAATACTCTGTTGTTATTTCAATTTGTAGAAAAACATGGTAAAATATTATATGATATGATAAAAGATTGTGGACGATCAGTTTTCTTTGTCCATGGTGGAGTTGATGGAGAAGATCGTGAACGTATTCGTAAATTACTTGAAACAGAACAAGACGCTATTGTTATTGCTAGCGTGGGAACTTTCTCCACAGGTGTTAACATTCCTAGTCTGCGTAACATTATATCAGCTAGTCCTTCAAAATCCAAGATTCGAAATCTACAATCAATTGGTCGTGTACTACGCAAATCAGCTGGTAAAGATGGCGCAACTCTTTATGACATCGCTGACGACTTAACTTGGAAAACTAGAAAAAACTTTACACTATTACATTTCATGGCAAGAATAGCAATTTACAATGAAGAGAAATTTGATTATAAAATTTATCCAGTTAACATAAAGGCATAAAATGGTAAGAGTAAAAAAGCATTATGTAAATAATAAAACTTTATATGAAGAAATGGTAAAATTTAAAGATAAAACTAATAATGCTATCGAAAATAATAAAACATTACCACAAATTCCTAATTATATTGGTCAATGTTTTTTAATGATATGCAATAAATTATCTACTAAACCAAATTTTATGAATTATTCATATAGAGATGAAATGGTTGCAGATGCAATAGAAAATTGTGTATCAGCTGCTCATAGTTTTGATCCTTCAAAATCATCTAATCCATTTGCTTATTTTACTCAGATTGCATGGAATGCTTTTATTAGACGTATTGCTAAAGAAAAAAAACAAGCATATGTAAAACATAAGAATTTTGAATATAGTAATTTAATGGTAGAGTTATCAAATGAAAATAATATGATTGACATTTCATATCATAACGAGTATTCTGATGATGTAATTCGAAACTTTGAAGAAAAATTAGTGAAAAATGCCAAAAAGAATAAAATTGGTGTTGAAAAATTTGTAGAGGAAGAAATTAATGAAGAATTTGCACCTAGTACCAGTTAATATTATTGATTTAGTTGATAAACTAAATGATCCTACAATTCGTGAGAATGAGCGTAATAATTATGTGTTTCGGTTGGAAGCTATCCGAGAATATACTAATGTTTGTCTGAATACTTATTCGAGGGATAAGAATTCATTTTCACATAATCGAAAGAAGTCTACAAGATGAAAATTTGTCTTTTGACTGATACACATTGGGGTGTTCGCAATGATAACGTTGCATTCATGGACAACAGTAAGAGGTTTCTAGACGATGTGTTTTTCCCCTACCTCGATAAGCATGGTATTGTAACAGTCTGTCATCTGGGAGACTTGGTTGATCGGCGTAAGTACATTAATTATAATACTGCTCTCCGCCTTCGGGAAGATTTTCTCAATCCGTTATTTGGAAGAGATATCGTTCTACACATTATTGCTGGCAATCATGACACTTATTTTAAGAACACTAATCGAGTCAATGCACTTCGCGAACTAGTTGACGATAGATACTCTGAACATTTTAAAATCTACGATCAGATTCCACGCGAGGTGAAGTTTGACAACCTAACTGTACTCATGTTACCATGGATATGTGATGAGAATAGACAAATATGCTTGGATAGAATTAAAAGTACTCCTGCTCAAATTGTGTTTGGGCATCTTGAACTTGCTGGCTTCGAGATGTACAAGGGTTCTATGGTCAGTCATGGTGACGATCGTGGGGTGTTCTCTCGCTTTGATATGGTTCTTAGTGGTCACTATCACCATCGTTCCTCTGACGGCTCTATCTATTATCTGGGAAGCCACGCGGAATTTACGTGGTCGGATTATAACGATCCTAAAGGTTTTCACATCTTGGATACAGAAACACGTGAGTTGACTTTTGTTCCAAATCCTTATATAATGTTTGATAAAGTTTGGTATGATGATGTAACTCCTGGACATGAACCAGAAGGTATTAATCTTAGTTTGTTAAAAGGTAAAATCATTAAGGTCATCGTTAAGCAGAAAAATGATCCTTATAAGTTTGATAGGTTTATTGAAGAGCTCGAAAAAGTTGGTGTATTAAGTATGCAAGTAGTTGATGATCATCTTAATCTTGGAACTATAGAAGACGAAAATATAGTTAATGAAGCAGAGTCTACTATTGATATTTTTAAAAAATATTTAGATATGATTAACTCCCCTAATCTCGATAAAAACAAACTTGAAAAAACAATCGTTGATCTCTATCAGGAAGCATTGACTATAGAATGATTTACTTTAAAGTTCTTCGTTGGCGTAATTTTCTCAGTACTGGAAACATCAATACTGAGATTGAACTTAACAAATCAACAAACACACTTATTGTTGGCGAGAATGGTGCTGGTAAATCTACCATTCTCGACGCTTTAACGTTTGTATTGTTTGGTAAACCTTTTAGAAAGATTAATAAACCACAACTACTTAATTCAATAACTAAGAAAGAATTGGTTGTTGAAATAGAATTTGATATTAGCGGCAATCGTTATAAGATTGTTCGTGGTATGAAACCTAATATTTTTGAAGTTTATCAAAACGATAATTTACTTAATCAGTCTGCAGAAATGAAAGATTATCAAGAAATACTTGAGAAGCAAATTCTTAAATTAAACTTTAAGTCTTTCTGTCAAGTAGTTGTTCTTGGTAGTGCTTCATTTGTTCCATTTATGCAATTGCCTGCAGCACAACGTCGCGAAGTAATTGAAGATTTACTTGATCTACAAATATTTACTACAATGAATTTACTTCTTAAAGATAAAGTACAAACAAACAATGAAGAGCTTGCTAGTATTGCTAGTGATCAAAAAGTTGTTATGGAAAAAATTCGAATCATCAAAAATCATCTCCAAGAAAAACAAAATAATAATGAAAAGTTAGTTGCTGAGAAAATTTCTTTAATTGATGATACAAATTATAAAATTAAAAAGCTTATACAACAGTATTCAAATTATGATTCAGCTATTAATTCTATGAAAGAAAAGATGGTTGAAGAAAAATCAATCGCTAAACATTTGCAAAGAGTATCACAGTTTCGACATAAGATAGAAGCAACAGTTGCTATTATTAATAGTGATCTAAAATTTTTTAATGAGCATAAAGATTGTCCTACATGTTCTCAGGCAATTGATGAAAGTTTTCGAGATAAAGTTGTTTTGGAGAAATCAACACAGCTTCAAAATTCTAATGGAAAACTTGAACTACTTGCGAAAGAATATGATGATGCTAATGCTAAATTGAATGAATTAATCGAAGTTCAATCAAATATCAATACAAAGCAAATGGAACAATTTAGAGTCAAGAGTAATATTGATTCGTTGACCAAGTATCTAGAACAACTTGAAAAAGAAATTAAAAATATCAACGCTGTTCATGAGGCGGACGAAGAAGATAAGATGTCTGAATTAGAAATTGAATTGAATTCAGTAGCTGCAAGATATAATGATGCTATGGATCAAAAACAAATATATGTAGCTGCTTCTATAATGTTAAAAGACAGTGGAATTAAAGCTAGGATTATTAAACAATATGTACCAGTTATCAATAAGCTTATTGGGAAGTACCTTAGCGCTATGGACTTTTTTGTTCAATTTGAGTTGGATGAAGAATTTAATGAAACTATCAAATCAAGATTCCGTGATGACTTTAGTTACGCATCTTTCTCAGAGGGGGAAAAGATGCGAATTAATCTTGCTATACTTTTCACTTGGCGTGCTGTTGCAAAATTGCGTAATTCTGTCAGTACTAACCTTCTCATTCTTGATGAGATAATGGATAGTTCATTGGATTCGAATGGAACTGAAGAATTTTTAAAAATTATAAAAGAGTTGACTTCTGATACTAATACCTTTATTATTAGTCATAAAGGTGATCAACTATTTGATAAATTTTCAAATATTCTTAAATTTGAAAAATATAAAAATTTCTCTAGAGTAGCATAATGTGGAAACTTTGGTCAAAAGCACTTGGTGAAAAAGCAAGCGATGATAACAAGGAAGCAGACAAGGTTGCTATCATTAGATCAGCTATTGTAATGTGTTATATTATAACTAATATGTTTATCGTAGCAGGAGTTATACGACATTGGTAGTTACATTAGAACAAGATCCAGTAACAGGTGATCTTATCCTTCCTATTCCAACCGATCTTTTATCTCAAATGGGATGGATAGAAGGTACAGAATTGTTTTGGATTGATAATGAAGATGGTACTTATAGTTTGAAGGAAAAGAAAAATGGAACTAGTAAAGAGCAACAATCCAATACTGACATCAACGTGTCAATCGTTCAACTTTCAGGATCCTCCGTTTGATCCGATTGAGTTTTCAAAAGAATTAATTAAATTTATGTATGACTCAAATGGTATTGGACTTGCTGCTAATCAAGTAGGTGTTACATATCGTATTTTTGCTATGCGTGGTCAGCCAGAAAATTTTGTTTGTTTTAATCCTAAGATTATCCATTTGTCTGAAACACAAATAGTTCTAGAAGAAGGATGCTTGACTTTTCCTAACTTACTTGTTAAAGTTAAGCGTCCACAACATATTAGAATACGTTTTCAGACTCCAAATGGAGATACTCTTACTAAACAATTTACTGGTATAACTGCTCGTATAGTTCAACATGAAATAGACCATTTAAACGGAATACTTTATTTTAATAGAGCTAACCGTTATCATAAAGAAGTAGCAATGAAAAAGTGGAAAAGTGGAGAACTTTCCACTATTAAAATTAATCCTCTTGGAGAATATCGTGAACATCTTTTACGTCAGTCATGACCCCGTAGAAGCAGCCCAATGGCTAGTAGATAAGCATGTTGTAAAAATGATTCTTGAAAGCGCTCAGTTACTTTCAACTGCCCATAGAGTTCTTGACGGTGTTGAATATGAAGGTAAATCTAAAACTGGTCGTAAGAAAAAAATATGGATGCTACAAGATCAACGTGAGACAATTATGTATGCTGCTACGCATATCAACCATCCATCTGCTGTTTGGTGTCGTACTTCTGTAGAAAATTATAATTGGCTTGTAGAACACTTTTTTGCTCTAATGTGCGAATATACTAATCGTTACGGCAAAACGCATAAGTGTTATGGTGAACTTTCATACCAGCTCCAATCTCCTCCACATAAATTAAAAGAATGGGAATGGACAAAAATGCCATCAGCAATGGATCAACAATATATTATTTCTGAAGATCCGATAATTAATTATCGTAATTACTACCGCGAAGGTAAAGTAAAACTTCACAAATGGACTAACAGACAACCTCCGGAGTGGATCAATGAATAAGTGGGAATTAGATTGTCTTATGGGAGTTAAACAGCAATGAGTTATTTTACAGACGTACAAGACTTTCATCGAGCGTTCGGACAACGTATTGGCGAGAAGCCAGAACTTCCTAATGAGGATGAACGTGAGCTTAGGGTTAAACTGCTTAGAGAAGAATTTCGTGAATATTTGGATGGTGAATCTTTCAATGATCTTGTTGAAGTCGCTGATGCACTCGCTGATATTATTTACATCGCTTGTGGTACTGCCGTTTCTTATGGCATTCCTTTGGACGATGTTTTTGCTGAAGTTCATAGAAGTAATATGGCAAAACTTGTTGATGGCAAGGTAATCCGTCGTGAGGATGGCAAGATCCAAAAACCAGAAGGTTGGACTGCACCTGACATTAAAAAGATCTTGACAAAAGCACAAGAAGACTATACACTTAAAATTACACAAATTACTTTGTGATATCAAACTTACTCTAGGAGGCAAGAGATGGCAAAATATTATTCTACTAAGACCTACGGTACTGACCGTGGGTTAAGCTGCTGTTTCCGACAGTGGCGTGCAACTCATTCGCACTGCTCTACATTGCATGGTTATTCCCTCGGGATCAAGTTAATCTTTGAGAGTGAAGAGCTTGATGATCGTAACTGGGTTATGGATTTTGGTGGGTTGAAGCATTTTAAGGATTGGGCAGATGAGATGTTTGATCATACTCTTGTAATTGCTAAAGATGATCCTCATATTGATACATTCCTTGCGCTTAATGATATTGGTGGTGGATATATGGATAACGGTGTCTGCGACCTCGTTGTCGTTGAAGGTGTTGGTTGCGAGATGTTTGCTAAAATGTGTTATGATCAGATGAATAAGATTCTAATTGCATTTAAGCTTGGAGGGAATGGTAGATATCCTGTTGGAAGGAGTGTAAGATTGAAGAGCGCAGAAGTATTCGAACATGCAGGTAATTCTGCTATCTATGAGGGTTAATTATGTCTAAAATTAAAGTAGCAGAACTATTTTACTCGCTTCAAGGTGAAGGTCAGTATCTTGGAACACCCAGCGTATTTCTTCGTGTATTTGGCTGTAATTTTCAGTGTGCTGGTTTTGGAATGCCTAGGGGCGAACTCTCACAAGAGAGAATGGCTATTGATCCTACTAATTTTGAGTCTTACAATAGTTTGCCTCTTGTTCACACTGGATGTGATTCATATGCTTCTTGGGATCCGAGATTTAAACATCTCTCTTCAATGAGATCAATTGACTATATTGTAGACATGATGCAGGAATTGCTTCCTAATGGAACATTTGGTCCAGATAAGCATCTTATTATTACTGGAGGCGAACCTCTTCTTGGATGGCAACGTTCATATATTGATTTGTTTGAAGAAATTAAACGTAGAGATATGAACCTTACTCACGTTACATTTGAGACAAATGGTACTCAACCATTACACAATGATCTTAAAGAATACATCGAAAATAATTGGATTGATATTACATTTTCTGTATCGTCAAAACTTCCTTCTTCTGGTGAAAAATGGGAAAATGCTATTAAGCCCGATATTATCGGAGAGTATATGTATTACAGCAATTTGACTTATTTCAAATGGGTTGTATCTTCTGAAGAAGATATTATTGACATTAACAAAGCAATTATGTATTATAATTCAGTAATTAATACTAATAATACACCTATCTATATTATGCCAGCTGGCGGCACTACAAAGATATACGATAATAATGAAAAGTGGGTGGCTGATATGTGTATGAAGAATGGTTGGAGATATACTCCTCGTCTTCAAGTTCAGCTTTGGAAAAATGCGTGGGGAACTTGAAATGAAACAACTTGAATATGTTGCTAGTGGTACATCGCATACTAGAATTCTAGCAAGTGCTGTAATGGAGTCGCCAGAGACTATTGACCTTATTAATAGTTACTTTACTAGCTTAAATGGTAAAAATAATCATAAATTTTCTCTATTGTTTAATGCTTTTACTGAAAAAGATTTTGGTGCTAAATTTAAGCAACATTATACTAAGAGTTTGTATACTGTACACGCTGACTCTGGCGGACTACAGATTATTACTCAAGGTAAAACAATTACACCTGAATTGAAAGACGATGTTTATAGAACACAAGCAAAATATTCAGATATTGCTATGTGTTTTGATCAAATTCCAATTGGTGTTGTTAGTGAAAAATCTGATCGTAATGATACAACTGGTAGATATTTCGATAAAAATAACCTTGAGTTTTACTCCAGAGAAACTGGAAAAAACATAAAACGCCAAATAGAATTGTTTTTAGAAGAAAAATCTTCATCAAAACCAATGATCATTGCACAAGGTAATGATTATGAATCTTATATGTATTGGGTTGAATATATTCTAAAAGAATTGCCACCATCATATTTGCCATATATTGGTGGTATTGCTATGGGTGGTGCTGCTCTTGGTACTGGTGCTCTAGAAGATATGGAACGTGCGGCGTATTCAACTAATCTTCCTTTCCAAATGGAAGAACCATATATACATATTCTTGGTGTAGGTTCAATTAGAAGATTGCTTCCATATATTGCTCTTGCTCGTAGTGGATTCTTTCCAGAGAATCTACATCTTTCTTATGACTCTACAACACATACAAGTGGTGTTTCAATTGGTCTTTACTATCATAAGAAAGCAATGACTATTGGACGCGATTATAATTTGAATTATAATGAGTATAATATTATCTATAATGATATTGATGCAAAATATGATTTGTCAGGCAAAGGTATTGCTATTGAAATGTTTTTCAATAGCATCAATTCTAATAGTTCATATTACAATGACAGAGAAAATAATAGTATTGACAAAGACAGGATGATGCTATACTATCATTGTTTGATGGGCTTTATTAGCTCGTCTATTGGAAATTTTACAAATAAGATTAATCGTTGTTTGCAATCTGAAGATATTTTGATTGAAGTTGCGGATCAAAATAAAGTATCTGCTGAGATTACTGCATTGTTAAATATTGACAATATTGATAAATTTTTAAAGTGGAAACAAAATGTAGGTAATTCAATTAAGTCTAAAAGAATTCAAAATGTAAAACCACAAACACTTGACGTAGATACTAATGAACCTACTATTGAAAAATTAAAATCAAAGTTGAATACTGCTAAAAATGACAAAATACAAACACTTGAAAACTTCATCTAGGAGATAGATTATGATTACACGTTGGATTGATATTTCTTTTCAAAAGGAAGGTATACACAAGTATCCAGCAGCTTTGGAAGATCCAAAGCTGGTTGACGTATCGTTTCTTGGTTACCCTCAT
>Ga0214246_1000101_pt1 | contig 26053 bp, 42 predicted proteins | sample TroBogypolimnion_41_FD_153084 | JGI IMG/M metagenome (GOLD analysis project Ga0214246, IMG submission 153084) | Freshwater microbial communities from Trout Bog Lake, WI - 29MAY2009 hypolimnion | ecosystem: Environmental > Aquatic > Freshwater > Lake > Hypolimnion/Profundal zone | place: Trout...
GCAGTGCGATGACCATATTAGGTGGGCTAAGGAGGCGCTGAAATGAACGCAAATGAACTAGCTGAAGATTTAGAAGGCGCTAAGTTAGTAATTTTAAGACTTAACGATATGCTACGCCAGCAACAAGAGCAAATTGAGGCGTTGAAAGAACCAAAGATACCTTTACTTGAGCAAGAAATTAAATTCATACTTGGTAATGGTCAATGCTGGCAAGGTGAAGATTGTAGTATGCCGAACTTAATGTACATCATTCGTGCAGTAGAAGCGGCACATGGAATAGGAGTTAAACAAAATGAACAATGAACCAGTAGCATACATAGACCCATACGACCTTGAAAGATTGCCACACTACGACTGCTATATTGGTAGCCAGCAATTAAAAAATGGTATTCCACTTTACACCCATCCAGCAAAGACACTAACAGATGAGGAGATAAATGTAGTAGCTATTCTTCAAGATGCAGAAATTGTGCCAGTAGGGCATGAAATTTGGAAAACTGGGGAAGAATTTAACAAATACAAAAAGATTGTATTAGCTACTGCTAAAGCACTAAGAAAGGCACAAGAGAAATGAACGCAAAAGAACTAGCTGATGAACTAGATTATTGCTATGGAAAAGAATACCCATGCCCAGTAAGTAAAGAAGCCGCCACCATGCTACGCCAGCAACAAGCTGATTTGGATATTGCATTGAGTTATATGAAGCAATATGAATTACAAATTAAACAATTACAGGCGGCATACGAACAAGAGCAATATCGTAGTAAACAATGGCAAGAACGATTTGAATCAGGAAGATTAACATGAACGCAAACGAACTAGCTGAAATAGTCCAGCATCTTGAAAACGCAAACTATATGGGAGCAAGTAAAGCCGCAACCATGCTACGCCAGCAACAAGCTGAAATAGAGGCGTTGAAAGTTAAAGCGCATGAATGGTATTTAATTGCAATGAGAAAGGCGCAAGAGAAATGAACAATGTATGTCTTGGTTATAAAGCTGGAATAGATTTAACCACAGAAAGCCTACAACTTTGCATTAAGTTAGAAGGTTTTGACGAGATAAAAACTACCATGACCCAAGAAGAATATGAAGTAATGGCTGGTCTTGTTAAAAGATTGTTTGGAAAGGCACAAGAAAAATGAATATTCAAATACAAATAGTCAAAGAACATAAAGATGGGTCAGCAGACGCATTAGTGCATTTTGACGCTGAAGGTCTAGGAGTATTAGTTGAGGCTGGAATTTTAGATATTTTGCGGCAATATATTGAGCAAAACAAGAAAGAAAAGGGGAAAAAATGAGTACACGGTCATTTGGAATGGTTGGTAAAAGCTATAAAACAGCTTCAGAGGCGCTTAAAGATGCTAGTTGGTGTACAGCTATACAAAGACCTCACAAAAGCGAATACAGCCACATTTGGACAATTCTATGGGTATTGTCTGCGTTGGCGCTAATTTTATGGGTTTCTAACCGTTTTTAACCATTTGTAGCGCTTGTGCTTCTTCATTATCAACTCTGGCAACCCAACCTTTTCCGAATATAGGAAACTGTTTTAATGACTTATAGTATTCCCTCCTAGTTTCTGAGAATTTTGCGATAAGAGTTGCTGGATTACTTGCACAAATAAGGCTTCTTGTTGCTGGGCCGATAACTCCGTCAGGTACGCATCCAATAGACTGCTGAAGCAATTTAACACTTCTGCCTGGCCCTGCGTTAACTGCCATTGAAAACACAAGATAGTCGAGTCCCCGAGGTAATACTTCTCCATAGCAAGGTTTCCAGTAGCGTTGTTCGTATAAGGGTGCTACATCGTCTTTGGTGAGGTTTTTAAGCGTGTTTACAGGATGCCCTACCCATTCTTCCCAAACTGCTTTAGTGACCCCTAAATTTGTTTCTCCACCTGCATCACCAGCAAGACCATGCACGCCTGTCCAGCCGCCTTCAGACTTTAAGACTAGGTCTAGACATTCTCTAAAATTATTCATTTAATGCCTAATTGACCATTAATCCACTCTTGCAAACTGACTAATTGCTGGGTCGTTTCAGCGCATTGTCCAATAAGCTCTGCGTAGGCGGTGTTTGCATTAGCGAGGCTGGAGGTTGTGGAAAGGTTGGACACGCTGCCGGAATTGGGCTGGCGCACCCCGTTAGCATAATACTGGCGCAACAAAGCAAGTTTCGCATCATATTCATCTTGAATTCCTTTAGTGACTAATTCGTGTTGTTTTTGAATTGACTCTACTTTGGCTTCTTGTTCTTTGGCGGCAATTTCAACTCCTTGTTTGTAATCCATGAAGTCACGATTGCGTACAGACCATCCAGCAGAAAAAAAACCAAGTAAAACAATAATAACCAATCCAATTTTGATGTAATTTGCATAAGGTATCATTGTGGTTCTGACCCAGACATTTGTTTAGCAGCTACTGAAGCTGCACCTGAACCTGAAACAATACCCAAAGCACCAGCTAACTCTGTGAGGCTTATTTCATGTCCTGCGTATATTAAATAAATTGCTGCACTTGCAACTACAACAAAACCTAAAGCCCAAGCCCAGCGTGCTATATCATGGGTTTGGTTATCTTTACCTGTAAGAATATGGGTAAATATTTCATTCATTTTGCGGTGAAATAGTGCGAAAGAAACCCTACAAAAGTGCTAACTCCTGCTGTAAGACTCATAATTGCCCACAATGACCCTTTAGACCTATTAGCAAGCTCAAGCAATTCTTCCATGCCTTTTTCTAGCTTGTCAATTTTTCTCTCCATAGCGTCTACCTGGGCTACAAGTTGTCCGTATTTAAAAAGGTCAATGTCCACTTTGCTACTCACTTTTTGGTTGTTGGTTTTTTGCGAGTAGTCGCTTTAGGTATTTTAACAGTCTTTTTAACTGTTTTTTTAGGTACAGGAAAAGGCCATTCTTGAAAATCAACAGAATCCTTTGGCACAAAGCCAAACTTGTCCATAATCCAAACGATTGAAAAATTCATTAGAAAGCCCCTCCATTAATAGTATAAGTACCAGCCGACAAGTAATTCAAAGTAACTGCGTCTTGCGCTAATGTAGGGTCTGCCATATTGTTAATTTGGTATGTACCCATATTAAAATTGCCAGCCATAGTAGTTTGACCATCGCTTGCAATAGATTGAGTTAATGAATTGGCAATGTCGATTAATGTGCTATTTGCCCATGCTGAACTAATGGTTGTACCTGTGACGACTGGGTTGCCAGCAGGTAAACTATAAATACCACTTCCATTTCTACTCATTTTGATTTCCTATTCTAGCCTTTTGTAAGCCTTCAGTCATTAATAATTGGATAGCTCTAGATTCTTTTGGTGTTAAATTAGCATTTTTAGCTTCTTTACCAGCTAGTTTCATTAATGCAGCAGATTGCTGTGGATTCATTAATGCCAAAGCTAATTTATTAGCTAATTCTTTATTTTTACCACCATAAGCAACATCTGAACCTCTAGCCAAAAAGTTACCTACTGTAGCTGATAATCTATTTCTACGCAGTAAATTAGGCAAATTTACTTGATTAAGCATATTGCTATAAGCTAATTTTTGTACAGTATCTGAACCGCCACTTTTACCTGCTTCTGCGGCAAATTTAGCTCTAGCCAAATCTTCTTTGACTGCTTTTAATTCTTGTAATTGTTTAGAATTTACTGCGCCAGATTCTTCTAATTTTAATATATTGTCAGCTAATTTTGTAGGTAAAATTTGACCTGTAAGTTTTTGAGTAGATGATTGAGCAGCGTTTTGTATGGCTTCCATTTGGCTAATGGGTTTAGACATATTGGCAAATAATGTTCTAGCTTGTTTATATTCAGGGCTAATAGCATCATTTTCAATAAATGAAAGCAAACGAGTTTTAGCTGCTTGCAAACCTTTTAATTCTGCGCTTGTAGAACCTTTACCAGTTCTATTTAATTCCCTTTTAACGGCTTCAATTTGGTCATCTAAAGCCATTTTAGTTTGATGTAAACCAGCCACACTTCCAGAAGGATTTTTGATATCAATACCTTCATTTAACGCATTAATTTTGGCCTGTTCTGCGGCTTTTTTAATTGCTGGAACATCACGCAAAGCTTTAGCTTCATCGGCTAATTCAGTTGGCAATGTTTTATAGTCAATTTGTTTATTTAATGCTTTTCCATAAGCGTTTTTAGAAACATTTGACCTAGCCATTTCAAGAATGTCTTTTTCTTTTTGAGTACCACCAGCAGATTCTAAAGCGGCTTGTCTTGCAGCATTTTGCTCTGCTTGGCGATATGCCAAAGCATTTGTAGCTTCAGGAGATACGGCTGTGGCTGTACGCTGTGCCGCAGCAATGCTAGGAACGCCAGCCACTTCAGCAGTCGTTGGATTGGAGCCTGGCACTAATACTTTTGGATTGCGTAAATTTGCTATAGCTTTTTCTGCATCATTACCAGACATATTTCGCAAAGCACGACCTAAAATAATGTTTTGACCAGATTCAGAAAATGGTTCTATAACAGCTTTTCCAGCTTCTTTAGCAACATTAAACACTTTTCCCAAAACTGGTAAAGGTGCTGCAATTAAAGAATTTAAAGTAGCATTTTTAGCTAATTCTTTATATAGCTCACCATTTGTTTTTCCTGTTTCTTCAGGGGTCATTACAGTAGCAGCACCCCCAGTTAAACCAGATTGAATATAAGGGGCAGCTTTAGGTGCTAATTCTGCTATTTTTTCAAAAGAAGGAATTGCACCAATAGCTTTAGAAATGCCCATTGCGGGAGCAACAGCCCCAGCTACACGACCAGCGCCATAGGGAATAGGGTTAGCTTCACTATATACATCAGCTTGTTTTCCTAATCTTTGCGCTAATTGACTTGTGCCTAAATTTCCAAACGCAGCTAATTGTGCAGCGCCTACAGGCAAATCTACAATAGATTTTGTAGCCCCAGCTAAAGCTGACTCTAATGGGCGTGGTTCAGATTGAACATTTGTGCGGTTCAGGCCTTGTGGTCGGCCTACAGCAGCGCCACCGCCAGTTTCACCAAATTGAGTATTTAATAGCTGACCTTCAGGCGAAGATACTTCTACACTTGCTTTAGGCTCTTTCCCTAAATTTAGCGCATCTTTATAGGCTGTTGCAACAGTATTAAATTCTGCTGTGCCTTTTTTGTCAGCATTTTTAACAATCCATGCAGCATATTTTTCTGCTGGATGTTCGTCAATTACGATTTCTTCAGCCATTATTTATTTCCCATTGAAGGAATACCAAGAATTTCATTGGCGCTTTGCATTGCTGGCGTTAAATTTTGATTAGAAACAACAGGGGCTTTCCAAGGTTGTCCAAGGATTGTATCCGTTCCATTTAATTGATTTTGTTGACCAATTTGAGAATATTTATTGCGTGTTTCATTATACTGATTGCCAGAAATAGCATAAAACTCTTTTGCTAATTGTCTGTATTCTTTTCTTTGTTGTGGATTTAATGACGCTCCTGTTGCAACTTTATTGGCATAATTTTGCAATTTAGGTAATAAACCTGTTGCATTAGCTACAGTAGCCACTTCTGATTCTCTAACCACAGAGTTAGGGTCTAACAATTTATTAATTTTAATAGATGCAGCTAAATCTCCAGCAGCATTATTTTTATCAAGCGCAGCATTTACTTGTTGATACGCTTGATTAATTTCTTGATGTGCTTTATAAATAGGCTCAGATTTAAACATCTCACCAAGTTTTGCTGTATTTTCAAAACCATGCTGACCTGTATTTACATTTATATTGTTAGCGCCAGCTTGTTTTAATTGCACAACCTTTTGATTTACAGCAGCTAATTCTTGTGGATTCCATTCATTAACTGGTTTTGTAATCCCTAACAATTGGGCAGCTTCTTTTACACCTGCTGGCATTGCTGCGCCACCAGTAGCAATAGGTTCATATTTACCAGTTTGCATATTAAGCTGGTTAAATGTTTCGCCTTCTGCAAGTTTTTGTGGAGAAACTAAACTATATGCTGTTTTTTGCAATTCAGCAGGTGCATATTGGCTAGTGCCAGCAGTAAATCTTTCTTGAGGAGTTGCAGCATTTAAGTAATTTTGTACGGCAGATTGTTGTTTTTCACGCAATGCTTGCGCCAAAGCCTGTTGTTTATTTTCAGCGTTATGGCTTAAATAAGCACCAGCAGCAGCATTAAACAAAGGCTGTAATTGTTGCGCCCAAGAAGGTGCTACATAGCGACCAGAAATCACTTGTCCAGTAGGTTGTTGCGTACTATTTTGAGTAAGCAAGTCTGCCATTTGCTGTTGGCGTGACAATGCCATAGCTTGTGGGTCAGTAGCTAATAATGCTTGGTCAGTTAAAGAAGCTGGTTGTGCCATATTATTTCCTATTGAAGCAGACTAGCCAATTTTAATGCAGTTGGCGTTGTTGTTAATCGTGAACCTTCTACTGGTACAGTTTGTGCGCTTGGTAAAAACGCTGATTGATAATGCACAGTTGGTAATGTTTGGGTGGCATTTTTTTGGGTTGCAGCGCCTAAATTTTTTAATGCTGTTGCTAATTGTGTTGGGTTTGGCAATATAGAAGAAGTAGCTGTAGAACCATTTAAACCGACTGAAGACGCTTCAATAGGGTTTCCTAACCAATCTGTAGCAGGCAGTCCATTAGCGCCTAATTGGTAAGCTACGCCAATATCACCACCGCCAGCTAAACCTGTACCCAATACAGTATTTGGCGCTAAAGCAGCGGATAAACCTGTACCTGCGCCAGCATTTGCACCAGCAGCAGGTAAGGCGGCATTTAATCCACTTGTACCGCTTAAACCAGCACCAGTTGCTGCGCCAGTAGCAGTTGTGCCAGCAGCAGCTAAATTAGCACCACTACCAGCAGCTATAGAAGGGTCTACTGTAATAGCAGAACTGCTAGGAATTGCAATACCAGAAGTTGAACCACCTGTTGTTGCTCCTATACTTGTTCCACCAGTAGAGCCGCTAATATCTGTTGTAAGCGCTTGTGAAGGAGAAACATAAGAAGATGGCGCTGTAATACTACCGCTTCCTAATGCGTCAATGGTATCTTGAGAAACGCCTGCGTTAGCCAAAGCGTCAGGAGTTAAAGCGCCTGAGTCAGCTAGACCTAATAATGTAGGGTCAGCAATACCAGCAGCTAAAAGTGCTGCGCCACCGACTGTAGCCCAACCGCCAGGAATAGCATTATTAACAGTTTGGTCAATAGAAACACCAGCATTACTAATGGGTGTAATTACATCATTTTGGACAATATTACCTACATCAGAAACAGCATTGCTAACTGCATTTCCAATGTCAGAAATAACTCCGCCACCGCCTCCAAATGGGGTGCGTTTTAATTCCCAAGTCCAGCCTGAATGTTTACTTCTAAACATTTTATAGGCCTAAAGATGACAATATAGAAGGAGCTGCTGCGGTAATTGCGCTAGAACCTAGTCCAAACAAACCACTTGTAAGGTTAGTAGATTGTCCTAAAGCTGCGTTATTAGCGGCAATTTGGGCGTTTTGTTGTGCTTGAGTAGCGGCATTATAGTCTGGGCCTGTTGTAGCAGCTTGTGTATAAGGCGTTACATAACCAGGATTAGAAGCAGTATTAAATGCAGCTAATTGTTGCAATGGGTTATTATAAGTCTGTAATTGTTGGTTATAGGTTTGTTGGTTAGCAGTTAAACCAGCATTAAGACCTTGTGTTGTAGTCTGTGCCAACAAGTTATTTTGGTTGTTGGCAAGCTGATTTTGGGCATAAGTATATGCCTCCGAACCAGGTTGAATCCCTTGGTTTGCAAGTTGGTCATTAACCATTTGTTGCTGGTGTTGCAGTTGAGGTTGCAAAATTTGCATTTCAGCCGCTTGGTAAGTCTGTCCAGGGTTAATTCCTGTGCTTGGCAAATTAGTAGGGTTAAATGCTTGTGCGCTAGTGTTTTGCACATTGCTAGAAATATTGCCAAATGTATTTTGTAATGGCTGACTAAATGTTTGGTTAGCGGAATATATTGGGTTTCCGTTAGCGTCTGTGCCAGTTTGTACATAGTTTAAATTGCCATAAGGAGTAGACTGATTTACTCGGTTTGTGGCAGTAGCGGCTTGTGCGCCAGCTAAATTTCCAAGCGCTGTTTGCTGTGCGGCTTGCACATAAGGGCTAGTTGTGTTTGCATAAGGGTTTGTTGTCCCTGTAGCGTTTTGCCCTGCATTAGAAAATACACCTGTACCTGCACCCATTACTATCTCCTTATGCCCATTTACAATATTCTGGGCGCATTTCCAAAATTACCAAATCCCCTTCATCGTGTGCGTCTAGGATAATGGCAACATCTCGAAAACCAAGGTGTCGGTCTAGTCTTAGGGCTTTTTCATTGTTGCCTGCGACTGTGCCAATTATAACCTTTAATTTCAATATGTTAAAAGGGTAATGAAAGACTGCTTTTAAGAAACTTTTAGTAGCCCAATGATTATCCTCGCCATGCACATGAATACAGCAAGATTTACCAAAAAAATTACAATACATCACTACAGCACGAATTTTTCCATCAATCACATTACCTAAATAATGGGCATTTGACGCTTGTGGAAGATTATCCCCTGCCCATTTTTTAAGCAATTCCTGATTAGTTTCAAGCACTTACAGGACTCCGCCCTTCTGGAATACATAGTCGGTAGAAACCCAATGGAAATCAATTCCTTGCGACAACACATTCATATTAACTGAGGCAGAAAAACCAATACCTTGTACACCTTGCCAGTTTTTAGTGGTTAAATAACCACCACCCCATTTGTTTAAGTCCCATTTACCGTTATCCCAAGTACCTACTTGAGTCAATCCTGGGTTAAAACTTAACTGACCTACAGGAGGTACTGTTTGAAAGTCGGTGCTAATGTTACATAAAACTGTTGGCACACCATTGTCAGATTGAATAATAGGGCGAATTAATGTAAATCGTTTATTTTGTCCTGGACTGTCAAAATAAGAATAAGCCTGTTGTGCATTACCAAATATGTTATTGCCATTGTCGGCATTGCTGTCCCAAAACTTGCCTACAAAACCACTTCCACCAAAGTAAAGCTGGTCATTAAATAAAGTAAAACAAGTAGTAGAAATATCTGTAAATTGCGCCCATGCGTCTGTAATGGTATTCATTACATATTGCTGAGTGCCTGTGCTTGAAGGAATGTTAATAAGCAGCATGGTTTGGTCAGCAAAATAGCTAATTTGCCAGCCAAAATTGTCTGCATATTGGGCAATTTCTTGGTTAATTGCGTAGTAAATTTTGTCCGTTAAGTAAACCCTTGGGTTTAAACGGTCAGACTGTAATGCGGCTGAAAGAGGCACTAAACCTTCTTTCATTAATAGCAAAAGGTCGCTGCCAAATTTAAAAAAACATTTTCTACAAAATACTTCGCCAAATTGCCAAACACCTACTAATGACCATGTGGTTGCGTCAGAAGGGTCTCCGCCTTGGTAGACAATAACTTCACCATTTTTAGTAACAAATACTGCGTGGTCGTTTACGCCTTGTCCACCGTCAATAGTCCAAGTACCCATAGCTTGTAAAAAGCTACCATTTCTTGCAATACCGCCAAAGTCTAATACTTGTGCTGCGCCACCCAAAGAATTAACAGGCAAATACCAGCATTTAAGGGTGTTTTCTTGCGTGAAATATAGGCGGTTTTGAAACAAATTGACATTAATAAAAGTGCTAGAGTCTACGCCTGTAATTCCTAATGGAATATAAGTGCCTACAACACTAGCATTTCCGCTTGGCGTAGTCGCCATTGTGTAAGTAAAAGTTGTAGTACTAGTAACGGTAATAATGTAAACACCATTGTAATCACTAGGAGTAGCGCCTGTAATAGTGACTTGGTTTCCAGTAATTAAACCATGTGCAGAAGAGGTTGTTAATGTAGCAACATTGCCTGTATGGGTAATACTAGAAATAGTTTGACCAGTAGAAGTCGTGGCAATTTTAAGCCATGAAGTACCGTTATAAATCATTACAGGGTCAGAACCATTACAAGCTACTAGGTAATAACCACCAATGTTGGAAAAGTCCACCCATTGCATTTTGTCGCTAGTAATACCTGTATAAGAGGTAGTAGCTGTACCAGAATTTGTACAGTTGTATATTTTTGTCCCTGCGGCAGCTAATAATTGCTGACCACTTGGCGCAGCATAAGTCATTACGGTGTTTACTTGACCTGTAATACCTGTGGAATATTTAGTCCAACCATTTCTAAGCCTAACATCGGTAGGAGTAGGCCAAAAATTAGTTAGGTTTACTGCGTCAGTAGGCGGCATTGCCGCCAAAGAGTCCCTAGCGTTCCAACCACCAACAGGCGCAGTTAAAGAAGCGGTTGTAGCAGTATTTTGCTGTGGCTGCATAATTAAGTGCCGTACCCCGTGTCGGGCACGTTAGCCCAACCAATAAGCACTTTGCTTGGGTTAGGATTAAATGACAAGTTAGGCGCACCTTTGTCATTGGCTTTAGCAATAGACAAATAACGCTGATAATCTTGCGTTAATGAAGTGGTGTCAAAACCTTTAATTTGGAAATATTTAAGTTTTGTATAAATAACCATAATACGACTGTCAAAGAAAGTCGTGTCTGAGTCATTGGTAAATTGTTGTAATAGTGTGCCAGTTGCAGACTCTGCCCAAGCATTACTACGGTATTCAAAACCTAAATACTCTTGAGTATTCATTGGAGGCCATACTTGGAAAGTACCGCCAAGAATACGCCAACGGACTCGTGGGCCAGTTGAAATATAACCAGACTTTAACCATTGCCATTGTTGTGCATCTTCAGGGCCAAGCATTTCCCAATGCTTTGTTTTATCCCAATGGGTGCGGTCTGTAATGGTCTCAAAGTCAAAAGGAAGGGGGTAAATAGTCTGTGCAAATAAAACGCTATTTGTGCCTGTTAAAGATGCTTCCTGACTCATTGTTACGGTTGTAGCGTCATTTACAACAGAAACATAAGTGTCTTGGTTTACATTGTAGCCAGTAATGGAGTAATTAGTATTTAGTCCAGTAGTTGTGCTGACATTGGTTAATACATAGCTACCTTGTGTAGAAGTAGCTGTTGCATTAAGGAATTGGGTGTAGAAACGATACTCCTTCTCCAAAGTCTGCCAGTCATATTCTTTCAATAACTCGTAGCCAGCGCCATTCATCAATGCCAAAATTTGTTGGACATTGGTGTCAGGATTACCAGCTACATAGGTAGGTACTGGAAGGTTTAACTCTGCACTTACTTGTTGCACGAGTTGGAGCATCGTTTGGGACATATTAGGCCTCTACTGCTTTTGTTTTGCGTGTTTTGGGGGTTTTTTCCGCAACAGCAGCAAGTAGCGCTGACATTTGTTCTTGCATTTTTGCCAGCTTCGCCTCTGTTTCAGCCTTAATTTTAGCATTTTCCTCTTTGAGTTGTGCTAATTCAGCATTGCGCTTGTCAATTTCGGCAGTATCTTGCGCCAAATTTAAGAAAGTGCGTGCTTTTTCTCTAAAGGAATGAGGACTCATGCCTGCAATCATGCCAATACGCTGTAATTGCTGGTCTGAACAGTTTGCGACATCTTCAACAGTACGGAATTTAATGCCTTTTAATTCCTCTGCTTGGGACATACTTACCAAAGGCCAATGTTCAATAGGAGTGCCAGTTAAAGTCTGTTCACCACCCATTTTATTTTGGTATGCCGCCCATTGGACTGGAAAACGCAGTTTATGGCGGTCTTGGGCGATAGTGTCAATAATGTTTAATTGGTCGCCAGGGGTGTAAATTGTTACCCAGTCAGCATCTCTAAAAATAGGTCTGCCTTGTGCAAGGGTTTCATCTTTAATTTCAATAGGTTTACGGTAAAACTTTACCGTTAATAGTGCGTCAGCACCTCGTACATCTGATTCAATAGCCATTTAATTCTCCTAAGGGATTAGGTTGTTAAAAGATAAAAAGGGACTCCCCTTTTGAGGGAATCCCTAGTGTACTACAGGGGTAAAACTTATACGCTTGCAGCAGAGAACCAAGCACAATCACCAGAAGCCAAAGCAACGCCTGGGGATGTGTAAGCACCACCAGTAGCAGCTACTTGGAAAGTAGAAGCATTGATAGCGCAAACGGTTGTAGAGGCAGAGATAGCAGCACCAGCTTGTGCGAATACATAACGCAAGCCTGTGTTACCAAAAGTCTCAGCACCGAGTGGGCCAAATGCTGGGATTGTTTCAACAGTAGAACCGTTGGTCAAAACGAAATCGACATTGGTAACACCGTTAAGGTTTACGCCTGCGATTGGGAGAGTACTATAAGCCATGATTTTTTCCTTTGTAAATTAAATAGACCTTTATAAATAGGGGTTTCCCCCTATCTATTAGTTGGTCAAAATGCCTTGTAGGAAGCGGTTAGAAGTTGTCAAGTTACCAGCCCAACCGTATAACTTCACGATTGCGTCTTGGTTAATTGCTTGACGCTCGCCACCGATAGGTACAAAGTTACGCTCTTTGTGTGGGCGTAGGAAAATGTAGTTGGTGTTCAAGAAGTACATTGTGTTAGAAGGCTGCTCATTACCATAACCGCCACCCAATACAACATCAGCAGATGTACCACCACCGTAGAATTTCATAGAAGCGAAACCAGCAGAGCCAGACTCTTCAGAAGTAATACGCTGAATAGCTTGGAGTGACTGTACATACAAGCTGTAGAAATTAGTGTCAGCAACAATCAAGTCAGCCTTGTCTGTGCCACGAACTAATTGGAGAGCTGTAGAAGTCATCTTAGATTGGATGTTAGAAGCTGTGATGGTTGTACCAGTAGTAGCTGTATTTTGCCAGAAAGCCCAGTTAGCAGCGTTAATACCACCGTAAGTACCAGATGTAGGAGTTGCAGAAACTGCAGCAGCCAAACCATCCAAGTTCTTACCGCCATTACCTGTACCGTCCAAGAACAAGTCACCAGAAATACGGTTCAACAAGCGTGCTTCAGAAACTTGCATACGACCATCTAACAAGTCGATGATTGCTTCTTTGCTTGAGTTTTGCAACATTTCTAAGCCAGACATTGTAACTGCGTCAGCGTACTGAGCAATTTTGTATTGGGCAGCAGAAATTGGGCTGTCTGGAGAAATATTCAATACTTCGTAACCAGAGTAGCTGTTTGCATTGTTTGTATTTGGGTCGTTGTACATGATTTCTTCCAAAATCACATTACCACCTGAGAATGGGCGTACATTGCCCTTCTTGTCCAAATGCATCAAAATTGCATTGTTTTGTGTTAAGTTGTCTGCCAATTCACCGCTACGACTTTGGATGGTAGTAGCGATAATATCGGTAATTGCGCTATTTGCGAATGCCATGATATATCCTTTAAAAGTATGTTAATTAAACCCTGCCGCCCATTTCGCCCATTTGGGCTGCAATAAGCGAGCGTCTATCCTTCGAATCTACCTTGTTTGCCACACCGCTAGGAGTAACGGATTTTGGGCTTACTGCGGCAGCTTTGGCTTTAGCTACTTGTTGTGCCTTTGATGTTTCTTTTTTAACTTGAGCAAGGAGTCGTTCTTGTTCCAGTTTAAAGACTTCATCATTCATACGCACAGCTTTTGCATAAGCCGTTTCAAGGTCTTGGGCCAATCCACGCTCAAGTAATTGAGCCATATCTTCCCTTACCGCCTCAAAGTGCGGAAACTTCTCCGCATTACTTCTAACTCTTTCAATCTCGCCCGTAAGACGAGTTTGTTCTTCTTGTTCTTTCCAGCCTCGCACCTGTTGTACTTCATTTTGCAAAGCCATTAGTTGCTGGTTCAACGCATAAGACTGTGGGTCTTGATACTGTTGTACTGGCGCAACACTTTCTTGCCCTAATTGTATTCCATAATCTTTTGCAAGTCTATGAAATAACTCAACCTTTTGATTGTAAGGTGCGCTAGTTAAAATCATGTGCGCCCTACCTAAGTTATTAATCCATGCGGCAGGATGAATATTTTGTTTTTGCAAATCAGGCATAAAAGGAGCAATAGCTTCTACCAAAGTCTTGGCATTGTCAGCCTCTTGTTTATAGGTAGAAACGCCTTTTTTGTATTCAGACTCACGCTGGTTAGAATATTCTGCTAATTTGAGTGCTTCTTCAGGGCTTAATTGCTGACCTGTTGTCAGTTTGTCCCAAATTGGCAAATACTCTTTTTTCCATGTTGTTGGGCGTGGAATGGCAGGTTTTACTTCTTCCTGCGGTTCTTCATCCGACTCCTCAGATTGAGCAGCTTTAACATTTTCGGTAGGTTTTTCGCTATCTTCTGCGACAGTTTCCTCTTCATTGGACTCCTCGGCATTATCTTGTGCCACAGCCTGCGATTCTTCCATAGGTTCTTGTACAATTTCGTTCTCCTCTGGTTGTTCAAGGGCTGCATCCATTGCTGCTTCTAGCATACTTCTACGGTCATCACTCATGGTTTCTCCAAGTTGTCGGATTATCGGTAACTGAGCTTTTCATAAGCCATTTCAGCAATTTGACGCTTACGCTTCTCATTACTTTGACGGCTTAACTCAATCTTTTTGTGCTGCGTTGGTACATCATTGCCTAATTCAATCATTCTGTGCTGCTTTAGGTGGCTTCTGTGCTTACTACGGCTTTCAATCCAACTACCATCTATTTGGCTTACATAGCCGCTAATATCAGATTGCACCATTGGCGCTTCTCTGAAAGTCATTTCTTGCTTTTCTTTCCACGCCTGTTCAGCTTCTGGACTACCTAGGGTAAACCCCCAAAACTCAAGGTAATAATCTTTATCAGACTGTTTGGCTTCTACATGGTTGCCTTCTGAATATCCACACTTAGGGCAAATCATTACATTCTCCTTAATAATTCTGGGATTTTGTCCCACTCATTTGGTTTGATTGCTACTACAGAGTCGTACCAGCGCCCATGTTTCCAGCGCCAGCAAACATAAGGGTCTTCAGGAAGCAACATAATGCACTTCACACCTAAAGCGCCAGCTAAGTGGGCTGTGCCTGTGTCTGGGCAAATAACACCACGCATAGACTTCATGTGTCTTGCGGTTTCATACCAGTTGTTTTTCCAGCCTTCTGGCAATGGAATAAAGATGTCATCGCCATCGTAATTTAAGCTATAAGCGTCAGCGCCTAAAAGCCTACGCATTTCTTGTACAGGAATGGACTTGGCATAGTGCAAATGGCCTTTAGAAGCCATCCAATTAACACCTATTTTCTTTTCGATATTAGATGGTTCTGCGTCTAAATAACCTTCGCTTCCTACAATCTTATTGGCGCTTACAGGGAATAATTGGCGCACATGGGCAGGGGCGTGCATAGCAAAGTACGGCAGGGACATTGACCCAACCCAATAGTCTGCATTGAGAATTACAGGGTCATTAAAATCATTCGACAAATGGTCAATACACTCCATCTGACCGAATAGTAAATGTAGAGAAAAATGTTGAAAAACATAGACTTCCTTTGCGCCCCACGCTTTAAGCATAGGTAAAAATCTTGCCATTTGAATAATGTCGCCATAGCCTTGTTCCATTTGGACTACTATGGTTTTCCCTAATAGTCTTTCACCTTTCCATGTAGGCGCTGGCAAATGTTTATCGTGGCTTGCAGAAATAGCTTGTTTTACTTCTGGATGATAACGGTTCTCATATAGCCTAAAGCCTGGCAATAAATGTCCAGCATGGAGAAGGTCTAAAGATTGTTTGTAGAGTGAGTATGGGCTTTGTGGCAGTTCGGTCATAAGAGCATTAGTAGGGCTTCTTCGTCATCTTGTTCAGCCCTTGCTTTAGCTTCTAGAATTGCAAGTTGCGCCATTGTGTCGGCAATTTGCTTTCTATACGCTATTGCTTGGGTTAATTCCTTTTCTTGTCTGTCAAGATTGGCGATAACCGCTTCTAAGCGTTTGACTTCGACTGACGGTGTATCAATCCTAATCTCTTGTTTTAATTGTACTTTATTTTTCTTTGTTTGTTGCTTTGGCGCAACAGGGTCAATTAAATCCTTAAAGCGCTTCTTACGAGCCTCTCCATCTGCCCTGCGAGCCTCAATGAGTTTTTCTTCGACTTGTCTGCGCTTACGGTCTAGTGCTTTAGCCCGTTCAATTTCACGCTTGGTAAAGCCATCGTGCATATCCATGCCGCCACCAACGGTAGCTTGAATATCACAAGTGTCATTGCCGTCTACAGCGTAAATTGAGCCATCTTCTTCAATTTGGCCTTCAATATCGGCTGTATCATTACCGTCTGTAGCATTTATAGAACCGCCTACAAGGGCTTGTGCGGTAAATGTTGCCGTATCAGCACCATCTGTTGCCGAAATAGCACTAGAAACGGCTACAGCGCCTATTAAAGTGGCTGTATCTTGTCCATCAGTTGCTTGAATATAGCCAGAAATGAGTTCTTGGGCGTAAATTGTGCAGGTATCTGTGCCATCGGTAGCAGAAATCGTACCTGTAATGGCTACTTTGCCTGTTAAAGTCGCTGTATCGTTAGAATCCGTTGCAGATATAGACCCCGTTATTAACGGAAGTGCTATATCTGAGATTGGTTGGTTCGATAACGGATTAAAACCGAGCATTTATTACTCTTCTAAAGAGGCTTTCAGTCTAGCAATAAAGGCTTCTTTTCCTACGCCAAGTTGGTCTAGCGAGAATTTAGCAGAATCTATTTTTCTATCTAAATCGATGCAATGGGAAAACAACATTTGTTGTTCTTGAGTCAAGTTTTCGTATTCGTATTCGACTCCGTCTATAGTTATTTGAGTGTTTTTCGTGTTTTTACTCATATAAACTCCTTGGTTGTACTACGGTTAAAAATTACTTAGCGATTGCTGCTGTAAAAGGTGTTAAATCATTAGAACCGTAATATTCTGCACCTTTAGCAATCTGAATCTCTAAGTGTTCTTTATTGCGCTTAACAGTATCAGCCCAATCTGCATCAGTCATCTTCTCAGGCTTACCAGCGTTAAGTAGGTCACAGCTATCTAATGCTGCACGATAACTTCTTGCCACTTCTTCTGGTGTAACCATGTTGATTGTTGTGGTCATGCTGATACTCCTAGCGGTTTATTAGCTTCTTGCTGTGCCTGATATGCAGCAATAATTTCAGGTGTCCAAGCTACATTGCAGATAGCTACAACATTGGCTGGTGCGCCAGTTAAATCAGCGTCAGGTGCAAGTGAAGTGCGGTGGTAAGTCTGGCTGATTTGGTTGCCATCTTCCATAATGCGTGTAGCTTCACGATACAAGACTATGCCGTTCTCTGTTACTGTGATTTGGTCTACTACTGTTTCTTTAGTTAATGCCATTTTTAATGCTCCTTTAAGTGTCCGACTAACGAATCCACGCTAGTTAATTAAGCTGTTTGGTAACAGCCTGTAAAGTAAAGTGAAACTGTGCTAGATAATGAAGAAAATGCTTGAGCATTAATTGTGCTACCTTGTGCGTTTATATTTACAGATGTATTGTTTGGCGCAATGTAAGTAACTATTTGGGTTGTGCCTACTGGAAATGTAGTTGAACCATTGGAAAAATAAATATTTACTCCCATAGAAAAAGCACTTCCACCTGACATTGATGTAAATGGAAGATTATTTATTACTCCAGTTGGTGAACCGCTACCAATAGCTATATAGCCTTGTATATAAACCATCCTACCAACTTTTGTATAACTTCCTACTTGGTTAGTGTAAACAATGCTTGTTCCACCAATAGTAGGCGTAAAAGTGCCTTCTTCATAGTCATCTAGTGTATTTGCATCAGATGAAGCGGATTGAGTTGCTGGGAAAGTGATGCCTATGCCAGCATTAGGAATAGCACCTTTAAGTGCTGTTGTGCCGCCATTGTATGTAGAAATTAAAGGATTACCAGCACCATCAGATAACACAATGTAGTTATTTGATGTACGGATGTCTAGACCGCCTTGGTTTCCGGTGTAACCACCAAGAATGGTATTTTGGTAGCCTGTGGTCATTGAATAACCGGCTTGTGGACCTACAAAAGTATTATATGAATTAGCAGTTCCAGCGTTGCTTGTATAACCAGCTTGGTAACCCAAGAATACATTGTACCCAGCAGTTGCACCGTTTGTATACCCAGCTTGATAACCTACTGCTGTGTTGTAAGATGCGGTGGTGTTTGACTGTAAAGAACCATTACCTAATGCAATGTTATAACTACCAGAAGTATTTGATACTAAACTGTTTGTTCCATATCCTGAATTATGAACACCAGTAGTATTTACAATAAGAGAATAACCAAAAGCACTATTAGCCCCTCCACTTGTATTTGCAGACAATGCCGAAATACCAAAAGCAGTATTGTATGTGCCTGTGTTAGATACCCCTATTGCACCACTACCAACCGCAGTATTACTACCAACAGCACCACCACCCTTACCAACAGTAAGACCTGATATAGAAGCATCATTAGCTGTAGTAAGTGTAGCTAAAGTCATGCTCGCGCCAGCACCAATTAACTGAATTGGAGTGCTAGAAGCGTTACCTATCCAGACTTTTTTGTCTGTAATATTAACGCCCATTTCGCCTTGGGCGAGAGTTGAAGGCGAATTGCCAGTCGTTACGCTATTTTTTAGTTCGATTGTCGTTGCCATTTGCTATCCTTTAGAAGCTACCACCGTTAATTGTAATGCCTGTAAGGTCGATTGTCCCTCCTAAAGTCAGACTTCCAGAAGATGTGACCATACCGCTTAAAGTTATTCCATTGACTGTTCCTGTGCCAGAAACACTTGTAACTGTTCCTTGTGGGTTTGACGCAGTTGTAATGTTTGTTACACGCCCATAAGTGTCTACTGTTACTACAGGAATTAATGTACTTGACCCTGTTGTTCCTGCGGTGACTATTCCGCTGGATAAATCCAATACAGGAGTTGTGCCACCTGTGCTGGTTATGCGTCCTGAAGTACCACTAACAGAAGTTACATAAGTGCCAGAAGGCTGTTTATTGTTAAATGTATTCCAGTCTGTGCTGGTTAAATAGCCATTGGTTGTGCTATTGGCGGCTGCCATGCTAATTGCAGGAGTTGTGCCACCGCTTGAAACTACAGGGGCAGTACCAGTAACAGAAGTAACACCTGTGTTTGCAATGCTAATTGAGCCTGACCCATTGGTTACGCTAATACCTGTACTAGCAGTTAATGTTGTGCGAGTAAACCCTGTGCCATTACCAATGTCCAAAGCGCCATTAGCAGGGGTAGAGGTTAATCCTGTGCCACCATAAGCTACTCCAACAGCATTACCTTGCCAAGAAACTGGGCCTGAAATACTGCTTGAAGAATTAAAATTTAAAGTGGCAGTACCCCAAGAAACTGTGCCAGGCACATAAGAATGGACATCCCAAGTGCCGTTTGTTGTGCCATTAGTTAATAAAATTAAATGGGCAGCGCCACCAGCTTGCAAGGCTAATAACGAGGTTGTGCCGTCATGTGCATTTAACTGTACAGAAGAATAGGTAATATTGTTATTAAAGTAATATGTGTCGCCAACCGTTAATGTAGTGGCATCAGGCATATTAAATGTCTGAGAAGTCGTTGTGCCTGTAACTACTTGGTATTGCGCTGAAGCAACAGTTAAATTAATTGGCGTTGCAGAAGACGCTGTAATTGTTGTATTGGGAATAAAATTATTGGCAAATACATTACCATTGGTGTCCTGATATACGCCTTTGGCGGCTGGCATATCGCCCCATACTGCAAGCTGACCACCACCAAAGCTAACTAATGACCCTGCATTGCTAGACGCTAATACTGTCGTTCTAGCTAATGTGCCGCTACCGACTGTGCCAATGCCTAATTCCCAGTTTGTCGTTTGGGTTTCATAAATACCGTAATAGGTAGTATTTCCGCTGCCAATAGCAGACCCAAATGACTGGTAACCTGTTACAGCACCAGCAAGCGTCAGAGTGCCAGTACCGCTAGTAGTACTTGTTTCCTGGACTCTATCTTTAATAATTAAGGCCATTATTTAGCCTTATTGGTTAGCACGAATAATAGTGCCAGAAGAAATAGAAACAACCTGAGTCGTGTCAATAGAGGTGTTATTTAGGTTCATATCGCAACCAGTCAATCCTACTGTGCCATCCATAATAACGGTAGAGTTATCAGACTTAAATATACGAAAGAATTGCGCTGTACCTGTAGCGACTGCTGTGCCGTTAGCAACCGACCCTAGGGTAATAGTACCGTTGCTGTCAGTACCAAAAGACCCAGTAACAGTAAGAGAAACCAATAGGGTTTGACTTGTAATTGCAGTATTGGCGTTAGCAGGTTGCGTGCCTTGGTAAATGCTAATAATAGCGCCTGAACCAGCATAGGTAATTAGACCCTGTTGTTGGGCATCACGAGTGCCATTTGAATACTTGAGGTTTGAAGACATTAAATAACTCCTTGGATTTTACCGTCAGGGCCACGCACTACTTGTTTTGGGCGGTTATGGTTTTCGTTAATTGTATTGATTAATTGACCTAAAGTCTGTGTCATTTCTTGGTTACTCTTAGAAATGGCGCTTGCAATAGGCGCTAATGGGTGTTCCATAGAAGCAGCCATATCTTCTTCATTCATATAAGCTGTTTCACCGTTGTCATCTGCGGCAGAAATGCGTGCTACTTCAATCTTTGCGCCATTGTTAATGTGGGCTAACAACACTTGCGTATTGCGTTCCATATTCATCTTCATTTGCGCCAATCTTGCTTCCATTTCCATTTCAGCTTGGTTACGCTGGGCTTCTAACTGGAATTTAAGCTGGTTTTCTTGCGCTTGGTACTCTTGTTTAGCCTTCTCAAGTTGCATTTCAGCTTGCATTTTCTGCATTTCTAACTGGTTTTGAGTCTGCAATTCTTGTTGCTTGGCTTGCATCTTCATTTGTTCCAGTTGCATTTCTTGTTGGAGTTTTTGCATTTCAGGAGTAGGCGGTTTAGGCTGTCCTTCAGCTTGTTTAGCTTGAGTACGCAATTTGTCAGCAGTTTCGTCAATCAGACCTTCCAAAGACTTTCCAGCTTTAAACGCAGTTGCCGCAAATTTAAGCATTTCCATCAATAATGGCGCTAATTCAGGGCTTTGTGTAGCGGCTGGTACTGCTTGTTGCATAAATCCGCCCATTGCTTGCAAGAATTCCATTCTGTCCTGCTTTTCCTGCATTTCGTCTTGGAAAATCATGGAGTCAGAGGTGACTTCAATACGGAAAGTCTTGCTAACTTCGTCTTTTAGCATCTCCAACGCTTTTGGAATTAATGCTTTTTCCTCATCAGACATTTGCATTGCGCCAGAAATCTTAACAATGGTGTCTTCTGTGAAGTGTTTGCAGATAATCTGCGACTTAATGGCAAGCAGCGAGGTTGCGAAATCAACAACAGCGTGTTGCATAGTTTTGAGGCGACCTGCTGCATTGTTTGACTTAATGATTTGTGCGCCAAGAGTTTCATTGGGGTCGGTTTGACCACGCTGAATGTCGGCAATACCCATCAACTCGTAGATTTGACCCTTTACCTGGTCCATTGCTGAGTAGCAAGACATCAATGCTTGTGCAAATGGGGCAATATCGACTAAATCTAATGCACCTTTGAGTCCTTGTTTCTCGGCAAATGCTGTCCAATTTTTTACTGGAATCAATACATTAGACTCATTACCTTCAGAAAATAGTCGCTGGAGTTCAGAAGCGGAAGAGTCGTATAAACCACGAATTTTTAACGCACCAATAAGTCCGTCAATACGGTCACAAAGGTCGTCTAACTCTCTAGCTTGGTCTTGGTAAATAGTAAAGTCAGGAATAGGCTCAAGACTGTCAGTAGTCAATGTAGCGTATAAAGGTTTAGGGCAAGGAAAGAAGTTTTCCAACTCTAATGGGTCTTCTCTTTCATCAAGAATTTTGCTCATTGACTTAGAAATCCACAGTACTTTGCCTGTTTCTTTGTCCCAAATCTCATAAATCTGCGCTTGGTAGGCTTGGTCATCATTCTTGGTATAAGACTTACCTACTTGTTCAGGCTTGGTGTCTAGTGGAATCTGTTTACCTAATTCCTCGCCAAAGCGTTCTACAAGCGCTGTACGGTTTAAATAGACCTTACGCCATACTGCGGTGACTTCTTCCCATGTACGAGCTACTGTATGCCCAAAATCACGCCAATGGACATAATCTACAGGGCAGCACTCGTATTCAATTTCTTCTTCAACTTCGCCAGGTTCGTTATCTTCTTCCTCTGGCATTTCACCTTCAAGCGGTTTGCCTACATCGCCTTTTCCTTCAACATAGCTAGGGTCATAGGCTTGTTCAGCGTCAATGGTTTCAGTTAATTCAAAGCCATCTTCAGGTTCTTTTTCGGCTTTTGCCATGAAATGCGGTTCATAGCGCACCCATGCTGTGCCTCGACCACCTAAAAGACGGTCAGTAACGCAGTTCACCATAGCTGACTTATAGTCGCCATAGTGTTCAATTTCAAACTCTAATGCCCTTTCAAGCATGAGTGAGGCTACTCGACCAATAGGGTCGTTATCTCTAAACCTACGGCTTACATCTGGGCGAGGAAGTCTTGCAAATATCGCTGGAGTAATCGTTTGGACATTTGACCAAAGAATATTAAAGCGTGCATTTGGGTTGGTTTTGTTGCGACTATCGTCTTTGTACTTCTTTAAAATCTTATCAACACGAGCTTCCCAGAGCTTATAACTACGCTCATAGGACATAATGCGGTTGTACCAATCTTCGTAGCTATGCGCTACCTCGCCTCTTAATTCAGACATAGAAAGCCTTATGAGAAGTTGCCTACAGCAATTACGCTAGAACCTGCGCCAGTTGTTACTTTCCAAGGGCCATTTAATGATTGAGCCTCAACAGTAATAGAATATACGCCTAAAGGTGCTACAGGCGGTACTAACAAATAAGAAGTAGAGCCGTCAATAATAGTGACTGAGCTTGTGGCAGAAGTAGTTACGGTAGCAATAACACGCACTAATGTGTCGCCTACTGCGCCTGAACCGCCTAAAACTTGAGCAGTTGTGGAAGGGGCTACATATTCGTATGTTGTGCCAAATGGTTGTTGTATGCCTGACATTTAAATTCTCCTGTTGTTTGTGGTATTTTTAATATCCCACATATCGTTTAAAGTTACATCTGTTTCGCCCACAAACAAGCCTTTAATAGGCTCATCCTTGGTCATTATCTTTTCTTCCACTCGCCAAGCAACCGCTGCCATTCTGAAAGCATCTGCAGCATGACTTGTCCAGTCGTGACGAGGTTTATCTCTAAACACTTTCCTATCTTCGTCATACTCTCTTTGATACTGTCGTAATGACTCGATACCATCCTGACACCTTTCTGCGTCAAACCAAGACTTCATCAGCGCCATACGAGTTGCTTGAATTCCGTCTTGAAGTCCTAAATTTGGGACAATTTTCATTGATTCTAACGGAATTTTAACAGAAAGTTGTTCAATTATTGACTTTCCACCACTTGCTAGAGTTTTTGCCCTTGCGTCATGGGGCAGATAATGTATGCCATATTCATAGCCAAACTCTGCTTGTTTAGCTTGAATTAGTCCTGTATAAAAAGGGACTGGCTGACCATTGCTTCCATGGTAGTCAAGGAAACGAATTTCTCCCCTGACAACTTGCCACCACCAAATGCTTGTATCGTCTGAATAACCCAAGTCCCAGCTTGTATTAACTTTATACATTGGGTCGTAATCAACCTTGGTAACTCTGCCACCATCGGTAAGCTGGCGCATCTCTTTGCCATAATAAGCACCCAAAATAGCTGACTCAAAGTCACACTCAAACTCTTGTAAGTATTGGTCTTGCGTCATGGACTTGGCGGCATCTTCCAATTCTTCTGGCGGCAATAAGCCGGTCTGACTAGCTCTTAAGGTCTTGGCATACCAATCGGAAGATTTGGTGGCGTTATTGTATATGTCCCAAAAGGCATTATGACCTTTGGGCGTTCCAATGAAAACTGCCCAACCGAGTCTGTCTGCCAACAAAGGCCGAATAATCTCGCCCCAAATACGAGGGCGCATATCTGCATACTCATCTAGGACAATCCCATCAAGGTATAGACCACGTAAAGAGTCAGCATTATCAGCACCAAACAAACGAATCCTTGCGCCATTTATTAGTTCCACCCATAGTTCAGATTGATTAGCTTTAGCCATTACAGGATTACTAAATCTTAACAAGTAGTCCCAGGCGATATTCTTGGCTTGGCTGTAATATGGTGCAACATAAGCGTATCTGCCGTCTTCTTTGCCCTCTATTAGTGCCTTATAGATGAGTTCATTGATACAAGAGACAGTTTTTCCACATCTTCGGTGAGCAACTATAACTGCCCAACGCTCTTTTCTTTCGTGAAATTCTAGGAATACATCTCTAGGCTTATAGTCTAGTTCAATCTCTATTTCTTCCAAGACACCACCATGCGTTGTGGGGCTTTCTCATCGCCTACTACTTCAGTCCTAGCAAGTTTAGGTACATGGTATTCCATGACAGTCTGAAGCATACCAAAAGCCTTCTCAGGGTTTGGCGCAACTATGTATTTACCTTCTTCGTTTTGTATGCCATCAGCGACGCTTTGTAGCCACTCTTGCATTTTGTGTGTATTGCTATCAACAAACTTAGCAATAGCCTCACGAGCCATCGTAGTGCTTTTATTAGGCACTCCAGGCTTTCTACCAGCCCTATTTAGGTTGTCTTCAACAGATTTCGACAGTTTTTTGTCCATACATTCTCAAGTGATTGATTTGTAAGGCTAAATTGTAATACAGAATTTAGAATGGGTCTTTTACTACTTTATTCATTTCTTTAATCAGCATATCTCTACGCTTATTACGCTTCTTTTCATTCTTTTCTAGCGTGGACTCTTTATGTTCTCTCAATAAAGCATCTTTTTGCTTGTATTCGTGTTTCATGTGTTTCATTTGTGAAACTTCTCCAACTCTAAAGCTAATCTAGCCCTACGACCTTCTTTGCCTTTTGCTTTGGCGGCTTTTTCTAGCTTACCTTTAGGAATGGTGTCGCCTTCTTTAACGCCTAATTCTTTCTTTAGTGCGCCTTTATGCTTGATAGCGCCAGCAATCCAGTTAGCCATTATTCTCTTTCTTTAGCAATACGAGCCATTAACTTTTCTTTGGCGGACTTTTTAATAGTCTTTTGTTCTGCTTCGTCAGGCGTATCTTGGTAGTTCTCATGCTTGTCGTAAGCAGCTTTAATAGCTTCCTTACGCTTTTTAGCCTTAGTTACTGAAGACTCAAAAGACTTTCCGTCTTTCTTTTCAATTTCCATGTCTTTTTTAGGCATTGCTTTCATATTAGGCTTTCATGTGCTTTTTGAGGGACATTTCTACGGCATCTTTGTGTTGCGCTTCTTTTTTGCCCAAAACTTTGCCATAGGCTTCTTCTAACTTTGCTTTTCGCTTACCTTTAGCATTATCTCGTTCTACATTAAGTGCAATCGCTACGGCTTGTTTGCGTGGCTTTCCTGCTGCTTCTTCAGCTTTAATGTTTTTGCCTACACTTTTGGCGCTGCCTGATTTATCTAACGGCATGGTAATTCCTTTCAAAGTTCGTACAATTTTAATACATCTATAGCTTCTTCGCATGAATTTACCCTGTGTAATGGCCCACCTTGCCAACCAGCAAATAGCTTAATTTGTAAAGGAGTTAGCGTTTTAGACTCCCCATCCTTAACCTCGAGTAGAATTGTGGTGTCGTTGTAGGCGCACAATAAATCTGGAATTCCTCCTCCAACTGTGTGCAAAAGAAATACATCTGCACCATAATCTCGTAGTGCTTTTACAACATCCTTTTGATTTTTATCAACTTTTTTAATATAAGACATAATTGTATGTTAGTGTTCTTTTACTTGTTAAGGGGAATTTAATGTACCATTTAAGCGATGAAGAATGGATTGCAGTCTGGAAAGAATGTGGTTCAGCCGTTGTAATGGCAACAAAAATAGGTGTTAGTCAGCGTTCAGTATATAACAGAAGAAGGTCAATAGAAGCAAGGCATAAGATTGAATTGCCTTCAGTAGATGACCAGCGTTTTGACCAATTAA
>Ga0214246_1000103_pt1 | contig 25379 bp, 37 predicted proteins | sample TroBogypolimnion_41_FD_153084 | JGI IMG/M metagenome (GOLD analysis project Ga0214246, IMG submission 153084) | Freshwater microbial communities from Trout Bog Lake, WI - 29MAY2009 hypolimnion | ecosystem: Environmental > Aquatic > Freshwater > Lake > Hypolimnion/Profundal zone | place: Trout...
GATTTAAATGGCTGAGCAATCTGATTTTCAAAAACAGTTCTTTGCTAAAGGAACAGGCGGTACTTTATTTACTCAAAAAGAGTTTGATGATGCCTTGGTTATGGCTAAAGCTGAAATTATGTCTATGGCAATTGAAGCATCTAAAATGGCAGTTGCAATGGAACGTGAAGCATGTGCCAAATTAGTTGATGAAGAAGGTGAAAATCATACAGACATGCCGTATAAAGAACACTTTAGTGAATTAGCCGAAAGAATCCGCAACCGTATACCTAGTCAAAGACAATGATCCATTCATACTCCGCAGTTAAGATGCATGAGCAATGTGCTCGTAAATATAAATTTGTTCGTATTGATAAGCTTCAGGATAAATCAGGTGAAGCTGCCAATCGAGGCAAAATGATCCATGAAGAGATTGAGGCTATTCTTAAAGGCGGATTACCAATTCTATCAGAAGACATTGCTTATTTAGATGATAAGCTATCTAATTGGCTAAAGCTAAAAGCTGCATCTGAAATGACTATTGCAGTCGATAAATCATGGAACCCTGTGTTATATAACGATCCAACCGCTATGTTTAGAGGTGTGATTGACTTATATATTGAAAATGGACCTGAAGCTACGATCATTGACTTTAAAACAGGTAAGCATCGTGACTATTCGGATCAAGTATCAGTATATGCAGCATTAATTATGTCATGTAAACCTCATATTGAATATGTCAAAACTGCTATCGAGTTTCTTGATCTTGCTAAAACAGATGAATACAAATTAATCACAAGAGCAGACTTGCCGACTTTACAAGTCCAGTTAAAACATCGGCTTGAAAATGTGGAAAAAGATAAGATTTTTGCGCCTAATCCATCATTCTTGTGTAATTACTGCAATTTTAGTAAGAAAAGCGGCGGCCCATGTAAATGGTAACTAAAGTACTTGAACGAGATCTGGAAAGACATTTTTCAGCAGAGTGCAAACGCTTAAAGATTACATCAATTAAGCTGCATTTAAAGTTCAGTACAGGATACCCTGACCGTCTTGTTGTTTTGCCGTTTAATAAAGTGCTATGGATTGAGCTAAAAACACTGACAGGAAAGTTATCAGCTAGACAAGAACATATACATATGTTATTACGATTACACCACCATTGTGTACTTGTACTAAGAACAAAAGAGGAAATCACCAATGCTTTGGAAGCCACACGAGTACCAAACAAAAGCAATTAAGTTTCTCCTAGAAAATGGTTCAGGCCAATTATGGCTAAGCCCAGGGCTAGGAAAAACTGCCATTACACTTGAAACAATCAAGTTATTAATTGAAGCCAACGCAGTAAAGAAAGTCTTAGTGATAGCCCCTTTACGGCCTTGCTATGCAGTTTGGCCTGATGAAATACAAAAATGGGATAACTTTAAAGACATTACTTGCAGTGTGCTGCATGGTCCTCAGAAAGACAAGAAAATCCATGATAAGGCAACCATTCATGTGGTTAACTTTGATGGTCTGGCATGGTTATCCAATACCTTTAGAAGGTTAGGAGTTAAACTACCTTATGACATGCTTATTGTGGACGAAATAAGCTATTTAAAAAATACTCGTACACAAAGATTTAAGTCTTTAAGCCCTTTATTAGATCACTTTCCTAGACGAATTGGATTAACAGGATCTCCAGCATCTAATGGATTAATGGATATATTTGGACCACAGCTTGTAATTGACCGTGGAGCCACGTTTGGTAAATATGTAACGCACTTTAGAGCAAACTACTTCTATCCTAGTGGGTATGGCGGTTATACATGGGCTTTACAAACAGGTGCCGAAGAACGAATTTATGAAGCATTGGCTGATAAAGTATTAAGAATGTCGGCTGAAGATTATCTAGAATTACCTGAGCTAATCACCAATAAAGTATATGTGGATCTTCCGCCTGAAGCATTTAAGAAATATAAAGAGCTTGAAGACAAGTTATTACTTGATATAGAAAGTGGTCAAGTTACTGCATCTACCGCAGCAGTTGCTATTGGTAAATGCCAGCAAATTTCTAATGGGGCAGTCTATTTAGACGGATCAGAGCGCGAAGTACAGCACATACACGATGCCAAACTGGAAGCGGTGATTGATATAGTAGAAGAACTATCAGGGCAACCATGTCTGATTGGCTACCATTTTAAGCATGATTTAGATAGACTTAAGAAAGCATTTCCATCGGCGCCTGTAATTGGATCAGGAGTTTCAGGTGATAAGCTAACTAAGATTATTAATGTATGGAATGAAGGTAAAACTCCTGTGCTTCTTGCCCATCCACAATCTGCAGGGCATGGCTTAAACTTACAAGGAGCTGGTCATGCTGTGATCTGGTTTAGTAATACTTGGTCCTTAGAAATCTATGAGCAGTTTGTAAGACGACTCTACCGTCAAGGACAAAGAAATAACATTATCATTCACCAGATTATTGGTAGAAAAACTATTGATGAAGCTATTATTAAAGCAATTGAAGGTAAAGATAAGACGCAACAAAGTCTTATGAATGCAGTTAAAGCATATGCAAAAGAAAAATAAGTGTTTACTTATAAGTAAACACATGGTACAATGATTTGTTGTTAACTAAAAAGGATAAATCATGAATCAAGCAGATAAAGATGCACAAAAATGGATGGAAGCCAATGCAAAATGGCAACAACGAGAACTATACAAAGCCAAAGAAACAGGCCAACTTCACTATATCAGTCAGCATGGCGATGTTGTGATGTATAACCCAAAAGATGCACAAGATCTTTTAATCAATATAGCAAAACAACTTGGAGAAAACAATGCTGGATAACTTATATGTGTATATAGCAGCCCCGTTTTTTAATGAAACTCAAATCAGACGTTTAGAGTTTGTTAAAGAGATTCTAGAAGATAAACAAATTCCTTTTTTCAGCCCTAAAGATGAAAGTTTGTTTATGCCTGGTATTACAACCCCTGAAGAAGTCTTTGCATCTAACATGGCTGCATTGGATAAAACGACTTTATTGGTCTGTATTACTGATGACAAAGACACAGGCACAATCTTTGAAGCAGGCTATTGTAGTGCAAAGAATATTCCGATTATCTATCTTTGGACAACGGCACAAAAAGGTCAAAAATTCAATATTATGTTAGCTGCATCTGGATCAGTATGCACTTCATATACTCAGCTTCGTGATGCATTAGAAGATGTGTTGGAAACTCAGCGCTTTACTCGTAAGGATTGGTCTAAAGAGGCTATTGACTATGAATGAAAAAGACCTAGACTTCTTTATGAGAAGTTATTCATTAGAGCATACAAAACGTTACTCTATGAAACCTGTAGTTCATCCAGAATCCGTAGCTACTCATAGTTTCTTTGTAGCTCTTGGTGTTTTAATGATGTCTAAAGAATATGAATTTGATGTTGATATAGCATTAAAGATTGCTTTATGCCATGATTTAGCAGAGATGGAAATATCAGATGTTAACCATCTCGTCAAAAAGAATTACCCACATGTTGCCGATGCACTTAAAGATGCAGAAGCACAGATAGTAGAAAACTTTCCAGAACAGGTACGTGAATTCTGTGATATGTACCATAATGATACACCAGAAGCATTGGTGGTTCATTACTGTGATGCACTCCAATGTCTACAATATGCCGATAATGAAATCAAAATGGGCAATACTGGTTATATGGTAGATGTATACACCAATAGTGCAAAGCGCATGGCTGTGCTAGCTCATAAACTGGAGGCATACAAAGTATGAACAATGAACCAGTAGCGTGGATGTTTGAAAAAGATGGTGCATATATGTGCATTAAACACGACAGCAGAGTTAATTATGATGGCGGTATTCCACTCTACACCCATCCAGCAAAGACACTAACAGATGAGGAAATAATGGAAACACATGAAAAATTATTTGCTGATACAGAAATAATCCATTTTTTAGATTTTGCTAGAGCAATACTAAGAAAGGCACAAGAGAAATGACAACCACTGATCAAGTCATTAAAGAACGTGGTGAAGTTTATGGCGACTTTTTTGAAGGAATTACATTGGAAGCTCAAATCATTCAGCTATTAAAAGACCGTTATAAGCATCATTATGGCCTTGAAATGGGATTGGTTTATCAAATGTATTTTTCTAAGATAGCCATGAAATTATCTAGATTAGCTGTTACACCAGACCATGTGGATAGTTGGCGAGATATTGCCGGTTATGCACGCCTTGTTGAATTACACTTACTAAAGAGAGTAGAAAATGCCAAAAATCCATAAATCAGAAATAAAAAATCTTCAGCCAATGCATACAACACTGAAGTTTGGTAAAAAGACAGAACCAATCCAGTTCATGAATCAATTAGAATGTATTGATGTTAAACTAGTTCATGCACCTACAGTTGCAGAGTTTAGAAAAACTATATCCGTCTTTTTATTAAATACATGGAATGACAAGATCCAATGGGACTTTCCAGAGGATCAAATTGACCAAACCATTGATGAGCTATTCCGTTATGAACTGCTACCTACTGCCATGGAGACGATCAACATTACTTGGTCGGTTAATGGTATGGATATGATTGATACAACTCATTTAATACGCCATCGTCTGTTTAGTTTTGCGGCCCAAGTTCATGGTGACAGGGATATGCGAGATGACAGAGTAATGGTTAAACCGGGGATTATGGCAAATGCTGATTTTTTAGAAAGATACAAACAAATTACTACAATGGCTCGTGATCTCTATGTTGACATGCTTGATAGTGGTCTTGTTCATGGCCTTGATACCCGTACTATTATGCCTCGCAATTTTGAACACTTTTATATGGTACGCTGTACAATTAAAGACCTTATTGGTTACTGCATCATGCGCGGTGATGAGCAGATTCAAACGACAGTAGATAACATTATTGCCATGAAACTATGGTTGGAAGTATTAAAAGTCTATCCATTCTTAAAAGGATTGGTTGACTTCCGTAAACCTGATGCTTTCTATCAACGTCAGTCTGCCAAAGGTAAAACCAATATATTCCCACCAAATAAGAAGAATGATAACTTTGATTGGTGTGAAGAACAGTTCTACCATCCAATCGGTCGTGATGAATTCCCAGGCAGTGAAACTTATTTAAGAATCAGGGAAGACTTGTTAAAACAAATTGATGCTATTGAAATGAGGCATATCCATGGCAAATAAGAACTGGGCAGCTATTAAATTTAATCTTAGTCATATGACTAAACAGCAACGATTTAATTACTTTAAATACTTTAGGTTACAACGTCCTCGATGGTCTGACCATCTCATGGATGCTTTGTATTTAGTAGTTGTTGACTTACAGTCTCAGTCTCATGCAGCTCGGTTGTTTGGTATGCATAAGCAAGAAGTTAACCGAGCCGTACAGAAATATAAAGCTTATTTAGGAGGATAAAGCTTGTCATGTAAGTATTCAGCAGCTTCATATCCCATATAAGGAACCTGCGCAAGAGCACCAGCAGCTCTTGTTGCAGGATGTGGAAATGCTCCAATTACTCCACCTGCGCCACTTAGCATTTCTAAAGCACCTTTAAGCTTTTGCCCTTCATTGTAATGTTGCATACCTGCAAATGTTTGAGGACCACCTAAACCTGCACTTAATGCTGGAGCTGCATACTTAAGACCAGGAGTTTTGTTAATAAAATTATTCACTTCTCCAAGAGCTTCCATTGCTTTATCGGCATAAGGAACTTTCTCGGATAAAAATCTTTGAACAGTAGAAGCTGATGGAGTTTTAGCTTTTAGTCTTTGCTCAATTTCAGCTCTTTCAATTGCTAAATCATTTAATCGCTTTTGCAAATTAGTCACGTTAGAAGGTACAGCTTTCTTCATTTTTTCTAATTCAGCTGCTGACTGAGCTGCAATCTTTTGGTGTGTATCTCTTAATTGCTGTGCTGCTATATAGTTTCTAGCAGCTGCTGCTTTAGCAGCTTCTTGCTCTTTGGTCAGAATTGGTGCAACATCACCTTGTCCTGGGACATAAATGCCTGCATTTGTTAAGTTATACCCAGGCGGTCTATCTTTAGCAAGCCTAGATAATTGGCCTGCTTCTGATACAGTAGTCTCTGCTGCGCCTATTGGTGTTCCTGTAGCTGCTGATGTAGGAATCCACTTTTGACCTGAGCCTTCAGGTGGAATAGCATCTAACTGTTGTGCATGCTCGGTAGCTTGCGCCAACATGTCTTCTGCATTTTTTAATGCATCTAACTTATCCATGTGTAACTGATGAGCAGTGTCAAATGTAGATGCATGCTCAGTTCTTGCCATGTCAAGTAAATCAGATGCCTTATTATGTGCTGCAATTTTACCTGACAAAGCTTCTTGATCTTTAAGAAAATCAGGTGCTAGATTATATGGCTGAGGACCATACTTAGCAGCAGCTGTACCGACAGCAGCACCTCCTAATGCAGGACCTAAATAATCAGCAGGTGCGCCTGTAACAGTAACAGATGCATTAGATGATGGCTTGTCATAAGTAATATTACTGTATGGGCTATTATTAATCTTATCAGATGCATCAGGTGAAGTAATAGGCGTATCGCCTAATGTAACGGTATCATACGGATTGTATTGTTTTGTGTCTGCCATATTAACCTCTATTGTTCACCATAGAATTTGTTTACTTTTTCAATGTGTTCTCTGTGCCGTTGCGGCAAGTCTTTTAAGTATGTATCACTTAGAATAAATGCACGAGGATCGGCAGGTTGATTCTTTTGTAATGACTGTCTTTGAAAGTTAGTCCATTCATTTTGAGCATCTAGTAATGCTGCATTATCCACTTGACGCCTTGTTGCCCAACCACCAATAAACTTAGGCAGCTGATTCATATTAGCATTTAGTGCTGATAACTGTTGGTCTTGATAGTTAGTCACGCGTGATCCACCAAATGCCTTAGTCTTATTGGCAATAATGTTATTAATCACCTGTTGCGCAATGATCTGTTGTGCTTTAGCAGCAGCTACTTTTTGATCCGGACTTAAGTTTAAGTTCTGATATACTGGCTCAAAGTTTACACCAACACCAGCATGAATACTACCTGCAGTAACATTCATGCCTTCTTTAAACTGTTGAATAGCAACCTTCGTAGCTGCTTGAGCATAAGTTTCACCACCTTGCAATTGCAACGGTGCAAAGATCTTATTAGCATCAGGTCTAGCTGCAATCTTCTTCAGCTCATTTAAATCAGAGTTTGAAGCTGTTAAACTGTCAGTATCAATCTTACTTAATCCAGATGCCACTTCTGCTGCATCTTTAATTTGCGGTGCTTCAATTTCTTTCTTACGAGCATTAAATTGCTCAGGCGTTTCATCAGGGCGTTGTACTAATGTGCCACTAATTGCTGTTGGCTTTGCTGCTGTTACAGAAGCAAGCTCCCAATGATTAGGATCTCGATCTGGCATAGGTTGTTTATAGCCATTGTCTTCTAACCATTGACGGCCTTGTGGTGTAAGACTCTTAGCATCAACATCTAATGCTGCACCTTTTTCATGCATACTGGTTCCTGGTTTAGCAACAGGTAGCCCATTTGGCTGAATTCCAGGAGTACCGTTTGCCACACTATCAGCATATAACTTCTCATTAGAGCCAAGACCACGAATTACAGGAACGCCTGCATTCTTAGCAGCGATTGCAGGATCTTCTACTAAAGACTGTGCATTATTGCTATGAGGCCCAGGAATACCGAGCATATTTCTATATGCATCTATATTAGCAGTAAACTCTTTCTTTTGATCTGGACTCATATTAGCAGTTGCTTTTGACATATCAACGCCTGAGTCAAGAAGTTTAATGGCATTTTCCATTTGCTTTTGCTCAACATCAATGCCTGCTTTTAATGCAACTCCTGCATCTTTGTCGTAATACGTCAATGCTGCTAGTTGCTTACCGTTGGCAAGACGACTAATGCCTGCAGGTACATTGCCTGCTTCTAATGACTGTCTTGCAGCGGATGGGTCAGTTCCTAAAATGCTGCCTAATATCTTATTACCTTGAAGCTGTCTGCCTACTTGGTATTGCTTACCAAGAATCTCGGCTTTCATTTGTGCTACTGGTAGTTCTTCTTGTCTCTGTCTTTCGACTTGTTGACCTACTACATCAGCTGCATTTCCAATTGCTTCACCTGCATTTCCTGTGCGACCGGGTTTTAATAAAGCACCTGCAATACTGAACCAGTTCATTGGCTGGCTTGTACGTTGATTCAGAGTTTCATTAATTTTATTTAAGGCATCGATATATTTTGATGAATAGTCTTCATCTCCGCCAATTTCTGAAGGTACTGGAGCATCTTTTAAAGCATTTAGTGGTGATGTTGCCATAATTTATCCTTTAAATACCACAAGCATAATCACCTGGGTTCTGTATAACGCAACATGCATATTTAACAGGGCTATAACAAGGAGCGCATGGCACACCGGCACATGCATAACATGGCTTGCCACCAAATAAATACTTTGATATTGAGCACATAGCACCTGATGCACCTTTGCCAATAGCTTTTCCAAGTGCTGTACAACTGATACCGGCAGCCAATGCTCCCATACCTGCAATTTGCTGTAATGGAGATGCTGCATAAGCTCCGGGAATTGGGCCTGTGTAAGACTGAGCAGTACTTGTAGGCATTGTATAGCCACGAAGTAATGCAGACTCATTGGTTAGTTGCTGTAATGGAAATAACTGTTGGTTCTGTGCAATGGTTTGTTGCTGTGCGCCTAGTGTAGAGAGTGCATTAACACAGCCTAGTCCTAAGTTCTGTTGTGTTGTTGCTAAATTACCAAGAGTATTAGCAGCTGCTATCTTATTGGCTTGGCACTGCTGTAATGCTTGCTCTTGTAACTGTGTAATACCTAAGTCTGCATTAGATAAATTTTGTGCTAATGCACCAGCACCTCTAGTCGATCCAAACTGTCCGGCACCAACTATGCCTGCAGTTGTCTGTGGTGCCAAGTTCATAGCAATATTAGACTGACCATAATTACCAACAGCACATGCTAAATTGGTTCCTTTAACTTGATTAGCAGCACAAATTGCAGAATTTAATGTGGGTTGATAATTGCCTACATTCTTAGCAACTTGGCAGAATGCTTGTTGCTGCAATGGCTGAGCACCAACATACTGAGCATTTTGAGCAGATTGTTGACCTTGACTTGCTAAATTACTTAAATAACAAGTATAAAACTGAGGAGCAGCTGTTGCTGATGTCTGAGTGGTCGTAATATTTGGAAGGGCAGCCCCTTGAGTAAATGTGCCTCCTTGTGGTGATCCTGCAGTTACACCAATACAAGGAACTGCAGGTGATGCTGATGGTAGTGCCATAATTAACCTTTCGAATGCCGTTTAAGCGCTTCTTTCATATATGCCAATGGTGATGCTTTTGGCGGTATCTTGTCTGAAGCTGCTGATCTTTTATGTTCACGTAAAGACTCTCTAAAATGGTCTAAGAGTTTGGCACCTGCATCACTTGAACCGTTACCCAAAGCAGCAACAGTATCGGCGTCAAAAACATACTCACCATCAGCCAACATAGCAGGGATATCGTCAGACTGTCCATCACCTTTACCTTTTACATAATGCCCAGTGGCACCAGTAATGAATTCTGGTACATGTTCTCCATGTTCACCATTCTCTTCATGCTGTGCACCACCTGCTTTTTGTCCACTGAGTAATTTTAATCCGGAATTCATAAGTGCGCCAGATCTATTTCTTTGATTCTGATCTTGGAATCTTTGGAGAATGTCGGCCTGACTACCACCTTCTGCAGCTACTGGATAACCCGGTGAAGGATTCGATGTACCTAGACCGCCTAGCATTGTTTGGTATAAAGCAGCATATGGATTAGGCTGTGCTGATGCACCCATAGCTTGAGTAGGCATACCAGTAGGATCGCCTACTCGTAAGTTTGTAGCTGCTAATGTCTGAGGTGCAGTAGCTGATTGAGACTCAGGTGTTCCGTTTAAATTCTCTAACTGTGTCAATGGTTTAAGAATGTTTGTATTTGTATTGTACACAGGGGCAGCTGCTAATCCGGCACTCTGTAATGGCGTAGGTAAAGCACCACCACCACCTGAAGAACCACTTCCTGATGTTCCACCAACCATACTTGTCCCAGCTGACGTCAATGCGCCACTGACATTGGACTGAGTTTTAGCGCTTTTACTAGGCGCACATGGAGATAATAAGCCAGCCAATACTTGTTTACCTAATGTTGTAGCTGCTGTTGTACCTGCAGCTTTTAATGCAGCTTGCTCAGCAGGTGTCAATCCTGATGGATTACATGCAGCTGTTGGACCACAATAAGGAGTACTGTAACAGTGAACAGGAGCAGGCTGGCATGTAGGAGGTTCAGGTGCACAAGGTACTGCACCACAACCTGGAGTACTTGTAGGTCCGCAACTAGGTCCGCAGAAAGGACTTAAACAGCTTACACAACAAGGTATTAAGCAACTAATACCAGGGACGCAGCATGCGCCTGGAATCCAACAAGTTGGGATAGCACACCCAACAAAACACTCAACAATACAAACGACTCCGCCCATAATTTACTCCGTCACAATAGTATATATTTTTTCAAAAAATCTTGCGCCAATACGCTCAAGTATAGGACTATAGTCTAGAAATGGCTTAACATGAAACATAATCCTTTGCGGATTACGCTTCTTAACTTCTTCTGTTGTCCATTTAATAAACTTCACGCCTGTCATTCCTTTTCTATGCTCTGGACTTATATACAATACATCTGAATTAGCAGTAATACTATCGGCATAATGTATATGTTTAGTAATAAACCATAGACTATATCCAATTAGTTTGCCATCATCTCGAATTGTATGTATTTCTAGAGCTCCCTTCTTGTACAAATTGTTATACATCTTTAAATTCGGTTTTAACTTAATTACATCTTTTCTTTCTGCTAATTCTTGATAATGCTTTTTAAATAATGCAATCGCTTCTTTTGTAAAAGGATTAGGCGGCTCTTTCTGAAATGTGATCATCTTCCCAATACTTGTGCATGTACTTTACCATCAGGCTCCCCGATCCAATTCAACACTACTGAATCAGGCTCTTTTTCTTTCCAATGCTCAAAACTTAAAAATGCACCACCTTCTTTAAATGTTCTAACAGAATGTAGCATACCATCAGGTGCATCGGCAGACCTACCTAATAGCATATGTGCTCCATTCTCTTTAGCTTTTTGAAATTCAGACAAGTCAGGAAATGTTCCATCTTCTAGTCCAAATTCTAAATTTCCGCCTAAATAAATAAATGTAGAATCAACGCCTGGGTGCGAATGAAAAGGGGCAGTACTATCAGGTTTAAGTATATACAGTTCAATTTGAAATGCACCTTCTCTATATAAACAAAGAGAATAAGCTAAGTCTGTAATAAATGATGCTTGATCAAATGGAGGACGTAATGGTCGACTCTTTAACCACCATTGTTTAAATTCAGTAACATTAGACCACATGATTAGCCTCTATTGTTTTTGCATGCATTGGTCCTACATATTCACCTTCCCAGTGCGTAGTTACTGATGATGGGTTGTCTTTTAACCAATGTTCAAAAATTAAAAATGAGCCGCCTCTTGATCCAGTTTTCAATGCATGAGGTGTTCCATTGTTCTTATCAGCAGTTTTTCCTAACAGCATATGCGACCCATCTTGCCTAGGCCATTGATATGCGGATAAATCAGCAAATTTACCTTGTTTATCTGAAAAAGATAAATCACCAGTTAAATACATAGATATCGATTCTACATTTGGATGGCTATGTTTTGTGGTCTCAGTGTCTGGTTTACAAATATACAATTCTACTTGATATTGACCTTCTCTAAATAAGCATAAGGCATATGCAATGTCAGTTGTATGAATACAATTCTTAAAAGGAGGACGAAACGGTCTTCCTGACTTAATCCACCAATCTTTAAATTGTTCTACAGTTTTAGTCATTATAAAATGATTGCCAATTTGGAAGGGTTCTGTGGAGATCGCATAACATGAGCATGATTTGACTGTAGAGCTTGCATTACTTTAGGATTCTTAGAAGATGTATGAAGCACTTTAATTCCGTGCTTTCTAGCCAAATCTAAAAAATATTTAATTGCGCCGGATAAAACCAATGGCGCATCGATTGTAATAAAGTACACGTCGGCATTATGATCATCAATTCTTTTTAAGTACATTAATGTATCATGCTTTTGTAGTAAATTAGCATCATGCTCATGTATGTGCTTTCTTAGCTTGGCTAAGATTGCATCAGAATTCATGCCTTTTCGGCCAGTTTCATACGCGATAATTTGTTCTGGTGTCATTTTAAAGTTGCCTTGTATCTACATTCATAATACCAACTAACGATTCAGCCCATTGATACCATTCATCAAAGCCTCTTGGATCAGGTACAGCAGAGTTTACAAAGTATCCAATACCTTGCATACCATCTGCCCAGTCTCTCCATTTGTCTTCAGAGACTGTGCCTAACTGATTTGCTGCAAACAAATCAGCCATTCTGGAACACCAATAGTCCCATGTTAGTCCGCGTGGATCATAGACTACCATTATGGGTTACCTGTAGAGCGTTCATCACCAATATCAGCGCTTAATAGAACATTACCTAGCTGATAGTTTCCGCCTTCTGTATTACTTGTAAAGCGAAGTCTCATTTCACGTCTTTGTTCACGCATATCAATCTTTAAAGTGTCAGGCTCAAATGTGTAAGGCGCAGTGGTAATGTCTGTATCATCTGCATAGCCTCTACCTGTGACTGTTACACTCATCTGACCGGATTGCACAAAGTCAGGCTCTATTCGTTCTAATCGAATCCATTTATTAGGTCCTGTTACAGATAACTGACCAGGTCCGCCTCTTACCCAACCAATACTATTGGTTTCAAAGAATGATTCAACAGCGTTTACTGTGCTTAAAAAGATTTCATCAGTGCCTACTTCATGCTGCCATAGTGTGTATGTACCTGCAATATTCTGCACATTCTCTGCCCAAATAGGGTAACGGAATACTTCAGAGAACACACCTGCTGATCGATTCGCTGCAGGAGCAAAACCGGCATCATACCAAGTCTTTTCACGCACATTATAGATAATGGCATTGTTGCACTCGGTAGAATCACCTGCAGGATAGAACCACCAGATCTCACCCCAACGAGGAATCTTCATTGCCCAAACTTTTTGGCGTTGTACATAGTTCAAGTTGTCGAAAAAGTAGTTTTGATTTGTAGTGTTAGGAATTTCTTGAACAACACCGTTATACATTAAGAATCGATCTACACCACACCAATAGTATATGCCATCATATTCAATGACGCATGAACTTGACATGATAGATGTCTGCGTGCTAATAATGTCATACCGCCAATACAAGACAGATGATCCTACAGTGGTAGGGCTATATGATACACGAGTAAGCTGATCAAGTGACCAAAACAAGCCTGAAGGTGATGTAGTTCCGCCTCTAAGTGCCATACCTTTAACTACTTTTGTGCTTGATACATTATTTGCGTTTGAATCAGCGCCTGTCCAGTTTGTAAAGTCGCCTGCTGAGTTATTTTGAATTAAGCCATTATTCCCATATACAAAGAGGTATGGGTAAATCATGCATGCGCCACCTGACACAGAGATATTATTATCAAAGGTCAATGTTTGCGTGCCTGAACCACCGCCACTGCTTAAAGTCACAGTGGTAGTAGCGCCTACAACCGACACAAGAGTAACTGTAGTATTTGCAGGTAAGCTAGCGCCTGTTACTGTCTGACCTAGACCAATTTTATAGTTAGCAGAGCTAATCACAAATGATGTACCGGTTAATGTTCCAGTGGCTGTAAAGACACCCACCTTGGACAAAGCACCATATGGGAAATTGCCTGACAGTACAGGGACGTTAATAGTGCTATCAATATCAGTTAGATTTTGACCTGGGTGTGCAACCACTTGAAGCTGACCTGATCCATTAGAGTTATAACCAATATCAAACTGCCATAAGTTATTCTCATTTGCTGTAAAGTTATTTAATGTAATGTTAATCGGGCCTGAGCCTACACCATCATCATTATCAGTTTGCCAAGCTTGTAAATAATTTTGTGAACCTGAATAGACATAGTTTAAACCTTGCTGTGATTGCATGGTCATACCACGACTTACTTCAAGCGCGCTTAAAAAGATACCTTTGTACCCACCTATCTTACGAGGACGACCGCGCTGAAATCTGACCCATTGCCCATCAACGTACATTGGTGAGTCAAACTGAGTACCATCTCGCTGAATTCCTGCAGGAATATTGAGGGAGATAACATTAGCGGTCAAAATGTCCCTCCGCTAATACCGTTAAATGCATAGAATCCTGTATTATCAAAGTAACCAGCTTCTGTATTATTTACTACAAACCCAAATGTTCCAGTAGACGGTAAATAAATACCAGTATTTAGATCGCCGGTAAATTTTAATGACGGTACTGATGTAGACCCATTACCTAAAGTCAATGAAGTGATTGAGCTAACTGCGCCTGAAGTAGCATTGTAAACATTAGTGCCGTCGCAAATTAAAATCACACTAGTTGATTGAGGCACAGTAACAGTTGCACCACCGACTGATACAGTTTTAAATGTTAAGTTAAATGAGCCAGTTGTATTATTGGTAACTGAATATAACTGAACAGTAGAAGGTAGAATAATAATTTGATTTGATGTTAAGTTACCACTAAACTCTTGAATTAAGTTAGATGCTTGTGCATTAGTCTCAGTCAGCGTTCCGCCAGTAACTACAAGTGCTAACTGTGTAAATACAAACTGAGTAGCTTGCCCATAACCAAAGCTATTAAACCCAGAGCCGTTACACACAACCACAAATGACTCAGAAATTTGTAATTGCTTAGATGTATTGCCATCTATTGTGTCAGTACCTTGAAGTGCAATGTTTAAAATGCCTGTTCCGTCATTAGCGATCATCACAAACCAACCATTGCCAACAGATGCAGACGGAGGAAGTGTAAGTGTGCCTACTCCACTTGACCAGACTATAAACTCAGCTCGATTGGTAGCATCTAGAGTCTGATTTGAATAAAAGTTGGTTGTAACATATTGCTGATTTAAAGTAGTCGTAATTGGATATAGACCATAACCAGCAAGAGCTGAAGCATTGGCAGATGATGTGCCTGCACCAAAAGTAACAGTTGCCCATATACCATTGGCGGTTGTATTATCGGTTAAGTAGATGTATTCTGCAATGCCAGAAGCAATAGTAATGATGGTTCCGCCACTGTTATTTGTAACAGTAAAGGAATTTGATCCAATATTACGAATAATAACAGCTTCACCTACAGAGACTTGAGTAGCTGCTGGTAACAACAACTCTAATCCACCTGTAGTGGCGGTCACTTCTATAATATTTGCAGTCGTAAGTGAAGAACTTGTACCATTCACAGGCCACTGTAATGTGGTGTTTGTTGATATGGTCAGTGATTCATAAGATACTTGAGCAGGTGATACGGTCTGCCCAGTAAACGGATTGGTATATGTAGTCATAATTAGCTATCCTGAGCAATTGCTTGACGGTCAGCAATACGAAGCTGATCTTCCAACTTGAGAGCTTGCATTCCTTCAGTATATTTCTGTTGGAATATTTGTCTTTGGTCATTCTTTAAAAATGGCATTGCTTGAAGCAGCGTACCATATAGCATCACATTTGGTGCATTCTGTGTGATCCAGTTTGTCTGGTTTGATGAAGACAAAGGCGGAATCCTCTCATAGTAAAGAACTTCAAATGTGTATGCCTGATCAGGCGTAGGAGCGACTAACCAGTTGTCATAATTATAATCACAATAGTATAAAGGAACACTAGTTGCGCCACTAGTTGGGGCATAATTTCTTAAATATTCATACTTACGAAGATATACAGGCTGCTTCACACCTGCATTGGTAATGTTAAACGATGTGGTTTTTCTCCATCTTGCTGGCTTAGGAATAACAGGATTACCTGCATTCATAGTACTTTCTACTACACTTAATTGACCAAGTGTTTTGATTTCTTGTGCAATTTCAAACTCAGCCAGCATAATGAACTGAGGAATCTGATTAACAACAGCTGTATCATTCCGCTCTAAGTACTGCGTCACATCAGTAATCAGACTGTTGTAAGTCATTGCCGCTGCTGCGGTACATGCGGGAGTACAGGAGGTAGCCATTTTTTATCCTAACATATTACTAGCATTAACACGAGCTTCATCAACTCGTTTTAACCAACCATTGCCAAAAGTAGCAAAAGTCGGTAATGATTCATAAAACTGCTTCTTAGCATCTGAGAACCTAGCAATTAGTTCTGTTTTATCCATGACATCAATGGTCTGAATTGTGACAGGACCAACAGCACCATCTTCAGGCAGACCAAGAGCTCTTTGTAGTATTTTGACAGACCGCCCTGGGCCTGAGTTTACTGCAAAATCAAATACAAGGTAGTCAACGCCAGAAGGCAGGTCATCGCATTTACAAGCATCCCAATATTTCTTTTCATACAAAGGTGCGACATCATCTCTTGTAAGAGATCGCATTTCTTTTTCATTAGTATTACGCCCTTTAAAATTTGCCCATGTAGATGCTATTACGCCTAAATTAGTCATTCCACCTGGGTCTTTAGGATTATTAACAAACCCACCTTCTGACTTAAGGACTAAATCAAGGGAATGGTCAAAGTTTTCAGTCATTTAGTCACCATTAGAGCATTATATTTGTTAATCACGTCATTCCGCTCTATTTCTGTGTTGGTGCATTGCTTTGCAAACCCGATAAGAACTTCTGCATCTGATTCAAGTAATCTGAGTCCTTGACTTGGTATTGCAAAGCCGGAGGATTGACCGTTTGAAAGGTTTGTGTTGCGCAAGCCTCTAAGCTGAGCAATAGCATTATCATAGCGAGTCTGTAAATCATCTTTGTCCTTTTGCGTTTGTTGGCTAATCATAGCTTGGTCATTGGCCACTTTAGTTTGTACTTCAACCACATGCTGCACAGCTTCTAATTTTTCTTTTTCAGAATAATAGCCATCAACTCTATGAGTAATGAATGCAGTACTAAGTGCAATTGCTATGTAAATGTAAGTACTAATTGGAAGAGGGAACATCAGGTTCTGCTCCTGCTAAATGTTTACCTGCAACAGACGCCGCTCCTGAACCAGAAACAATTCCTAAGGCGCCAGCTAATTCAGTCAAATTAATCTCTTTTCCGGCATAAATCATGTAAATAGCAGCGCCGCCTACAAGAAAAAATCCCAGCATCCATGCCCATTTTGCAATGTCATGCGTCTGATTATCTTTACCGGTCAGAATATGTGTAAATATGTCACCCATTTAAATCACCCCTAATACAAATTTAAGCCATAAAGTTACTATTAATGCTGCTACAAAACACCACATCTGTACTCTTCTTACTTCTTTTAAATCATGTTGAAATTCTTCATTGTCTTTTCTTTGAAGGTTTTCAATATCCAACTTAATCTTTAATACTGCTTCCCATTCTTTTGCACCGTACTTCTTTACAAAATCAACTTTTAATCTAGCCTCCTCATCGGAGATTTGTTTCTTATGTTTCCAATCTTCTAATGCCTTTATTAGCGCATTTTGCTTCTTTAACTCTGCTTCCCGTCTTGCCCTAATACGTTCTTGAGCTTTCTTTTGTGCTACTTCTAAGCTATCATGCTGTATACTCTCAATACTTTTAGATAGATGTTTACTTGTTTCTCGACTTGCGTTTAAACTACCACTTAACGCTCTTACCCCTTCGTTTAAACCTAATGGATCTGCCATAATTCACTTTGCTAGCCACCTATAAACTTTTCTAACATTTTAGCTGCAAAATTTGGCCCTAATAGAACCGAAGCAATTACTGCATATAAAAGATATTCAATTTTTTGCATTCTTTTAACACCTTTAGCAAGCGCTTCTTGAATACCTGCATAACGCTCCGCACAAACAGCTTCATGAACCATTAGACGCTTGTCTGTTTCGTTAATTTGTAGTTCTATTGGATCCATGATAAACACTTTATTCAGCTGCAGGTGCGCAAGTAGTTGGTGCCGGAGTGATTGTTACTTCAGATGTATTGTCTTCAGGCAACGTCACTGTTATCTCAGATGCCGGCTCTGGAGTTGCATCCGCTGCAGGTACGCAAACTGGAACCAAAGTCACAGGTGCTGGCACAAGAGTAGTAATAGTCAATGGTGCAGGAGGTGGCACTACTGCATCAGTCACCGGTTGATACTTTGTATATAAATGGTCAATAAACTTTTGAATTTCTTCTTTGGCTTTTGATTCAAAGTTTTCCAAATGTGCTTCAATTTCTTTTAAGAATTGCATGATTACTCCTTAGTAGCTTTAATAGTGATTAGGGATTCTTCTTTATTGATTTCCATATAGCCATAACCGCAGAGAGACCAGTCTTCACCAGTTCTTTCATCGTGGACAGGAACTTCAATTTTGATATGCTTGCATAAAAATTCTTTACCATTTTCAAATACTCTCCATACATGTTCAATTGTTCCTCTTCCTGGCTGTCCTCGTGTTTTGTTGTATCTGACCAAGTACTTGTTCATCATACAATTGTCACCTCTTGCTGAAGAGGCGCTTGTTGCACAGACAGATTCATATGTATAAACTTAAATGGTTTATCATTGTTATGCCGTGAAAATGCATGTGCTAACCAAGCATTGGTTAAATACAATTTACCGACTTCAGGCTTAAAACTAATATGCGTAGATGCCATACTAATCTTAGTAGGATCGGCTTCTACTATGCCTAACTGATTTTTGCCAAAGCGTGGATCAGTAAAGATCATATGCGAGCTATTTTCTGGGCAATCTATAAAATAAAAGCCTACAATTTGTACACCATCATTATGAACATGCTCTTCCATATTTGATGTTTTATGATGCTCTTGACCCCACATAGAATGAAAATAAGTAATCTTATCGTCCATCTTATAGCCTTGTGAGTTCAGCACATTCCATGCGGTAGATGCAATATAAGTGCTGAAATCATTTAATCGTGGATCCATATACAAATTTCCTGTCATATAGACAGGATAGAGTGCATTGATTTCTTTTAACTGCTGTTGTTTTTTAATTGCTTCATCAAAAACAGCAAGCACTGACGGTAAAAAGTCAGGCTTGCTGATACTATAAACAGCAGTGGCAAAATGCGCTGAAGTTTCTAAGTTATCTTGCATTATTGAACAGGAGGAGCAGGTTCTTCAACAGCTTTAGCCAATGACTCTTCAAGTAGCTTAATAAAAGCTTGTTTACCTACTTGCAGTTGATCAAGATTAAATGCTGCCGAGCTAATCTTTCGATCTAAATCAATACAATGATTAAACAGCGTCTGTTGCTCCGCTGTTAAGTCCTCATATTGATACTCTTTGTCGTTAATGGTAATGGGGGTCTTTTTGTCGTTTCCCATGTCATTCTCCTAGTTGTACTACGGTTAAAAATTACTTAGCAATAGCTGCTGTAAATGGCGTTAAATCATGCTCGCCATAAAACTCTGCACCTTTAGCAATTTGAATTTCAAGATGAGCTTTGTTACGCTTAACTGTATCTGCCCAATCAGCATCAGTCATCTTCTCAGGCTTACCAGCGTTAAGTAGGTTTACGCTATCCATTGCTGCTTTATAGTCTTGTGCTACTTGTTGTTCGTGGGTTAATTCCATTTTATGCTCCTAATTTAGTTTCTAAAGCGGTTACTTTGGCGTTTAGTTCTTTGATGGCGGCTACAAGCAAAGGCACAACTTCGGTGTAAGAAACACCCAAATATTCTGTGCCGTCTATTTCGCTGGTGCTGACTGCTTCAGGCAATACTGATTGAACATCTTGTGCAATTAAAAATGGTCTTGGTGTTTTATTTTCGTCTGCAATAAAATTACCAATAACTGAACGCAAAGAATTTACTTTGGTTACTGCATCAGTAATAGGCACAAGATTTTCTTTTAATCTTTCATCAGAATTTGATGTCCAAGAAGTTCCGCCATTGGTCATATAAACACCAGTAGAACCCATTGTTGAACCAGTATTTATATAAAGATTAGAATTAGAACCACTTACAAAACCAACATATCCCTCAACTTGTGTGGCTTTAAAAAGATATAAATTGGTTTGAGTGCTTGCTGAACCTTGAATATTTAAATCACCTTTAGGGCTTGTAGCGGCAGATATATTTGAACCGACAGTAATTTGTCCACCCGAAGCGCCAACCAATCTAGGATTACCATCACCATCAGATAACACAATGTAGTTACTTGCTGTACGGATGTCTAGACCGCCTTGGTTGCCGTTGTAAGAGCCAAGAACAGTATTTTTAGAACCTGAACTTATGTAGTACCCAGAGTTTGCACCAATTAAAGTATTATTTAGACCAGTAGAAACGCTGTAACCAGCACCGTAACCATACATTGCATGAAAGCCATTAGAGGTACTATTAAAAGTGTAACCAGCTTGATAACCACCAAATGTATTACCACCACTTGATGCAGTTAATGAATAACCAGTTTGATAACCAAAATAACAATTAGATGCCGCTGTTGTTGTACTATACCCAGCTTGGTATCCTACTGCTGTGTTATTAGATGCGGTGGTGTTTGATTTAAGTGCCGCATTACCAACTGCCACATTATATGAACCGCTATTAGCAGATAAAGCAGTATATCCAACAGCAACAGAATAAGAAGCATCACCGCTATCCATTGCATTTGCACCAACAGCAGTATTTTGAGTTCCAGTTACCAAAGCATATCCAGCTTGTCTACCCAAAGCTGTATTAGAAGTTCCACTTGTATTACTTGTTAATGCTTGATAACCAACACCAGTATTTAATCCGCCAGTAGCTGTAGCCGCCATAACACCGTTACCAACAGCAGTATTTGTACTTACAGCACCACCACCCTTACCAACAGTAAGACCTGATATAGAAGCATCATTAGCTAAAGCTAAGGCTGTTCCGCTAAAAGTCATATTTGCAGAGCCAGCCAATGAACCGCTAGAATTGTATTGGACTTGGGTGTTTGAACCGCCAGCACCACCGATTACAGAAGAAGCTATTACCCATGTCGGAGCAGAACCATTGGACTGCAAAATATAGCCATTAGTACCAATTGCTAATTTAGATAATGCAGTGCCTGTACTGTAATATGGTAAATCACCAGCAGTAAATGAAGTTAATCCAGTACCACCATTAGATGTAATCAATGTGCCTGCAACAGTCACAGCACCTTGCGTAGCTGTATTAGGAGTTAAGCCTGTTGTTCCAAAACTGATGGAATTTTGAGCGGCTCCTTTTGTCGCCAATACTTGAACTACGCCAGCGTTGTCCTTATAGAATAACTTACCGTCAGCGATGTTAATCGCCAACTCAGCACCTTGAGTACTATTCACCAAATTAGAGGCGGACGGTACATTGCTAGCGGTTGAGCTAGAGTAAATTTGTAGGGGTGTAAATCCGCTTTGTGGCATAATTAAATCCTTTGTGAAATTATAGCTTCAAATCAATATAATTAAAAATTTCCACCGCCAACGCCAGTGGTAAATGTTCCGCTACCCGTTACAGTAAGAGCAGAACCGCTAAATTGCAAATTTGAACTTGACGCAAATGCGCTCGTTCCGTTACCGTAAGGTATGTAACCCGATGTTAAAGTGGTTAGACCCGTACCGCCGTTAGGCACTCCTAAAGTGCCGAGAAGAGTAAGTAATTGGGCATTTGTAGCTACTGTGTGGGCTGAAGTGCCGTTTCCGTATAAAATACCTGTTAGAGTTCCCGCTTCACCCGTACCACCGTTAACCGCGTTTAAAACACCCGCTAGGGTAATAGCTCCGCTAGTCGCGGTAGAAGGTGTTAAGCCCGTCGTACCACCACTGAACGTAGTAACCGCTACGCCACTCAAAGTAGACCATTGCGGAGCAGTTCCAGTAGAGGTCAAAATCTGATTGGCTGAACCAATTGCTAGCGTGTTATACGCAGAAGTACCATTTCCGTAAACTAACGAGCCAGCAGTCAAGCTGGTCAAACCTGTGCCGCCGTTAGCTACTGGAGTTGTGCCGAGTAATGACAAAAGTTGAGCAGTAGTAGCTGCGGTAGCGTATCCAGTGGTATTGTTAGCATAAACAAAGCCAGTCAATCCGCCGACTTGTAGGTTAGTAGTAATTAGATTTGTAAATGATTCAGTGGTTGAGCCAGGAATTTTCTGCCATGCACCGTTACTGAATATTGCCCAGTCACCAATGTTCCAGCCTGATACGCCGTTCAAAGTAGTGTTACCAGCAGTCGTTACAACGTAGTAATAACCAGACGTACCCACGCTAGAAGTCAAAGTAGGACTATTGGTATTAGCGTTCCATGTACCTTGATAAGCAGGCGCATTACTAGCTTGAGTGCTGATTGAAGTTACTTGACCTTGAGCATTAACCGTCAAAACAGGGATAACGGAAGATGAACCGTATGTACCCGCAGTTACGCCTGTAGCGGTGATAGAAGGAGTGATTGAACCTGCGCCATTGGTAATAGTGACACCTGTGCCCGCAGTAATAGTAGTGCGAGTGAAGCCTGTACCGTTACCAATGTCAATCTGACCGTTAGAAGGGGTAGCAGCTAATCCTGTACCACCGTTGGCGATAGCTAAAGTTCCAGCGAGGGTTATTGCGCCAGTCGTAACAGTGTTAGGTGTTAAGCCTGTAGTCCCACCTGAAAAACTCAATACGCCAGTGTTAGCGATTGTTACGGGAGTAGAACCGTTAAATGAACCGCCACTCAAACCAGTTCCGATTGTCAAAGTAGAAGTGGTAGAAGCAGTAATCGTTCCACTAGCACCGAGGGCTACGGTAACACCGTTATAAGTAACTGAACTATTTGTCAATCCAGTATTAGGAATTGTAGCGTTGATCTGGCTAGGTGCAATACTGATATTTACGTTAGCGGCGAGGGTTAATTGACCCTGAGGATTAACCGTAAAAGTCGGTACAGCACCCGCGCTACCGTATGAACCAGCGGAGACGGCAGTGTTAGCAATTGCGATTGTTCCAGTAGAAGTAATTGGACCGCCAGTTAAACCAGTACCAGTCGCTACCGAGGTAACACCAGTACCCGTAGTAATTGAACCCCAAGCACCGTTAGCGTAACCTTCAAATGTTCCTGTGTCAGTATTGTAACGCAGTGTGCCGTTACCTAATCCAGGTCTTTGAGCAGTAGTACCGATAGGTACGACTACGCCGCCCACACCAGGAAGTGTAGGATTGTTTACAATACTTACCGTTGGAGTGGTAGTATTGTTTACTACGTTAATTTGATTTGCTGTACCGTTGACTTGAGTTACAGTTCCGCTACCAGTACCGAGTATTTGCCATACGCCACCCTCATAAAACTCAAAAGCGGAAAGAGTAGTATTGTAACGAATCTGACCCGCGTTAGGGGCAATAGGTCTTTGTGACGTAGTTCCGTTCGGTACGGTAATACCGCCAGTACCAGGAAACACCGCATCATTAGCGAATGAAATTGTAGGATTACCGCTAACACCGTTACCACTAGCTACGCTGATTTGATTTGTGGTTCCAGCAATGCTCAGAGGGCTGAGAGTGCTTCCGTTTGAAAATAATAAGCCAGTGCCCCCGAGGTTAGCGAGGGAGTAGAGAAGACCCGTAACGGCAAGTGTAGGGTTACCACTCACACCGTTGCCGTTTGCTACTGAGAGACCTGCTCCGCTAACTGAAAGCACTCGAGCAGCTACTGTGCCAGCCGCTGTTTTTGCAACTAAGCCGTAACCCGCGTTCTCAAGTGAACCAGATGTGCCATTCAGAAATAATGAATACTTACCTTGAGCACCGCTATCAGTGAACCCAAGACCAAGACCAGTTCCGAAATAACGACTATTAGGCAGGGTCGGCTCATTGTTTACTGTCAGGAATGTTTGAGTTTGTGAAGGACTAGAAACTAATTGATTAACCGTCGCTTGAACAGTCTCACCATTTTGAACAATAGGTACTAATTCAGCACCAGTGATTGGTGATGAAATTGTTGGTAGCTGTGAAATTCTAATGTTCGCCATAATTAATCTTTACTAAGGTGCAAGGTTATCGAGGTTTCCATCAATATCATCCTCTGAGGTTTCAGGAGCAATACCCCATTCACCAGCAGTGCCTTGCGTTACGTTGTTTGGTGAATTCACGACGTTAGGATCCGTCGTAATAGCGTCATTATACTGTGCAACGTCAGCATCAGGGCGCGGAAATCTGATTGAAATTTTCTCAGGCTGACGTGCAGGTAGGCGATACGGGTCAAATTGGTCAGAACAACCATTTTGACATACTCTTAAAGCGGGAATATTGCCGTCAGGAATAATATCTGAATACGCACGCTTCATTTTGCAGCGATCGCATATTGCAATACTGAGCGTATTATTACCGAGGGTATCTAACCACTTTGGCATTATCGGGTTCTTCCTTGAGCTTCTAAAGTTGCTTTACGAGAAGCAGCTCTTTTAGCAGCGTGTTCAGGGGTTTGTTTTTTACCTAATACATATTTTTTACCTAAACATCTTTGTCTAGCTAATTCTCTTTCTTTTTCTGAAACAGTTCTACCGAACAACCAAGGGGTTTCTCGTTTTTTACCTTTAAGAGGGCTGACATAATCAGCTCCTCTATGCTTAGACCTAGGAGGCTTTGTTCCACCTATATTTATATTCCAGCCAATAAACTCATTTGGTCTAAGTTTGTTTTCAACATTGTAACAATACGCGTCATCTGAAATTAAAACAATTTCTTTAATTAAATTGTTCCAGCCGTATTTATTTATGGCATTTCTTAAATGAGAGTTTTCAGTTGTTTGGGCATGAGCATTTAACCTATATTTTAAATGTTTAGATACTCCAATATAACCTTGATTGAACATGTCATTATGTTCAGGATGCCGTATCCAATAAATTTGAGTGTTCATCTTGTGTATGCTGAAATATTCGGTGCAAAGAAAATTGGCGACTTATCTCTATTTTCATTTTGCGCCATCAATAAATGTTTCTCATACTGAGCTTCACAATACATCATACGCTGTGGGTCTACCTGAGGCAATTCACATGCCATCTGGTGAGCCAATCCCCATTGAACCGCAAGATACATGTACTGAGGAATCTCAATTTCACCATTCAAATCACCTACGTCTTGAATATAGCGATTAAGCCAGAGTTCAATCTGAGGTTGAATGGAGTTAGGAACTGGCCAGACTTCCATATTAGGTTGGTTAATAGTTCTATTAAACCAATATTGCAGTGGGCGTAACGCTTGAAATTGACGATTAGGCAGGTTTGAGTAATCATCCCTGTTCATACGTGCCATAGGGATTGCCA
>Ga0214246_1000107_pt1 | contig 25094 bp, 10 predicted proteins | sample TroBogypolimnion_41_FD_153084 | JGI IMG/M metagenome (GOLD analysis project Ga0214246, IMG submission 153084) | Freshwater microbial communities from Trout Bog Lake, WI - 29MAY2009 hypolimnion | ecosystem: Environmental > Aquatic > Freshwater > Lake > Hypolimnion/Profundal zone | place: Trout...
CTCCGTTACTCCATCCAGTTGCTGTGAAAGGTGCCGCAATAGTTATTATTGGAGCTGTATAGTATCCAGTTCCATATGTTACTGGATTAATGCTCGATAAACTACTTGTAACAGCAGTGATAGTTGGACTAGTGTATATACTACCAGTAATAACCATATCAACTGCTTGAATCTGTCCGTTTAGAACTCGGCATGTTGCTGTTGCGCCAACACCAGTGCTATCAGTAATTACAATAGTTGGAGGTGTAGTGTAATTATATCCCCCGTTAACTACTGTGACGCTAATGATCTGCCCGGCGGTATTTCCTGTTCCAAGAACTGCTTGTAGTACTGCACCCGAACCTCCAACTCCGCCAGTTATAGATGTTGCTGTTGCTCCTTGGCCTCCGCCATATACAATACTACCCCATTTAGAGCTAGCATCTGTTGGTAAGTTACCGCCGGCTGCCCATGTTGTACCGTCTGTAGTTTTTGCTGTTGAAGCAATGCCAGTAGCATTTGATGTTGCAACGAATGTGCCTTGACCGTATGCTAGGCCTGCCCATGTTGTGCTGGCTGCCGCAGTCATTGCAATAGATGTTCCTGTAAATCCTGGGCTAGTATAAGCTAATGCTGGTTCAATGATGTAGGCTGAAGTAGCATCTAACAATGGTTGAATTGTAGTTCCAGGAACTACGTGATCCCAGCCTGCTTCGTATACTGGAACACTAATAGTTCCAGTTAAGGCAGTACTTGCTAAATTTTGACTTGTGCTAACAACCCAGGTCGATCCTGCTCCACTACCAGAAATATTAGCAACAACATAAGTGTTCGGTAGCACTGATCCACCAGTTAATAACATACCTGGATATATTGTTCCCGAAGTTAATGTTCCGACAGTTAGTGTGTATCCAACAATAATTGATGCCGCTGTTACAGCAGGAGTTGCACTAGTTGCTGTTAGTGTAATAGCAGTTCCGCCGGCGGCGTTTGCTGCCGAAGTAGCAACTTTAAATGTAGTGCTGTTTGCTACAATTACATAATATACTGTTGGCAAGTACGTTGTTGACGCTCCAGACCCTGTTATACTTAATCCAGCAATAGGAGCACCCATGTAAATTGGCTGACCTGTATACATGGTTGCTGTACTTGCTACTGTAAATACAGATGTTGAGCTAACTGTTATTGTTAATGGTGCAAAATTTGGACGAATAATACTGGTAAATTTATCGCTTTGTCTGTAAGCAATAATATTAGCATATTGACCAACACCAGTACCACCAGTGATTTGAATTCTCATTCCAACATAAGCAGAACTTAGTTGAATATCAGAGTTGGCAATTGTTACAGAACCAACAGCACCGGTTTGTGCTACGTTAGAGGCTGTTAGATAATTGCTACCGCCAACACCCTGACCATTGTTCAAGTCAACTAAACGTGTTTCAAATACCGATGAATCACGGAATTCATCTTGTATTGTTACAATGTTGTATCCAGAACCGTTAATTGTAGGAATAGCGTTTGTATATGCATTGCCTGCATTTTCAAATTCTAAACGATAAATTGCGTTTGTTCCATCAGTTACTACGTTTGTTATGTAGGCCGGGTTAGCGCGATTATTTAAACGACCATAAATTGGTGTTTCATAACTATCAATACCCTCGGCAATAACACCGTATGTACCATATGATGAGTTGCCGTTAGTAGCACGGATACGTCCACCGTATTCTGCCATATAACCAGCGTATGAGTAGTATGCAAATACTGAAACAAGTTCTGTTAATGCTCCACTACCAGTACACCATACACCGAAGCCGTCGCTGATAATAGTTGTATAGTCGTTAGCAACAATAGATTTATTACCACCATTATGTAATGCGGCATCAATCTTCATACCAGAGCATCCAGCACCAAACAATGTGCAGTTTTGTGTGTATGGAGAGCGATAACTAATCCATGCATTGGCATCGTTTGGACCAAATCCTGCATCAAGACTTGAATATGATCCTGCTGTTGGGCGTTTAGTACCGAGTGAATTAGGTAATGACATTGCGCCAGTCATACCGTTTAAGGTCATATTTCGTAAACCAGAGCCGTTACGTAGGTGGAATAGGTCTGTACTTGTTGATCCGTTTACTGCTGACAAGTAAATTTGTACAGCTCTTGTTGACTTATAGTTACCTGTTAACCCTAAATCGTAAACTAAACCATCAAGGTATTGACCTGCGTCACGGATACATTTAGTCTGGCTCATATAATAACTTACAGTCATTGTTCCGGTTCCGCCTACTAGTGTTAGAGTAGCTTGTGTACCTGCACCCGGAGCAGTTGATGTGATAGTAAGTGACGAATTAGTCGGAGTTGTTAATACCCAATATTTTGTACCTATAACAATATTAGCATCAAAACTTGTTCCACTGAATACAACGGGATCGTTAACCGATAAATTGTGAGCGCCTGAACATGAAATTGTTCCAGTAGCGCCACTAAGAGTAGTTGTTACTGTGCCAGTAAATTGTGATAGTACATAGGCGACCATTTCATTAGCTAAGAATGTTTTATTAGCACGTATGATCTCAGCACCTTGAATTGTAGTCAAAGTATTGTTGTAACCAGTAACTGATGCGTATGATGCCGTAGCATTATTCCATGGTTGGACTGTACCGTTGGTGTTTTTATCATTAATACCTTGTTTAATTGGCATGCCTGCTGTGGCTGTTGCTGTTAATCCAGTTAATGTATTAGTAATCACATGTACTGTACCACTCTTATAAGTTTGTGTAACTGTAATTGTTGTTCCAGCCGCAGGATATGTTCCTGCTGTTACAGAATTAATATAATAAATGTTTCCATTTGTTAATCCGCCGGCTGCATTAAAATATGCTGTCAATGTTAAACCTGTAGCATTGTTTAATGTAATTGCTGATCCGCCAAATGTTGTAGCGATTTGAATTCCGCTACCTGAAGGATTTGTTACATAGTAAATTTGATTGGCCACAATTGAATTTGTTGTACCAGTTGCCTGGGGAGTAAATCCTGTAAACCAAACTTTTTGTCCTGCAACAATACCTAAACTAGATACTGTAGCCCCTAATGTAATTACACTACTGGTAATAGTAGTTGCTGTGGTTGTAAATGGTGTAGGTAATCCTGTAAACATTATCGGCATGTTAACATACATGCCTGCATTACTGGTAACTGTAATTAAATTTGTGCCGGTTGTTACACCAGTTACAGGAATGGCTGTGCCGCTTGCAGTGATGCTTGTTGTTAAACCAAGTCCACCATAAATGCCGTAAACAACAGCAGTCATTGCACCAGACGCTGTACTGTTTATAACAAATGTTGTACCAAGATATGTAGTACTAATTGTAAATTGTGTTGAACTTAATACTTGTTTAATATAATAAGTTCCAGCTAATAAATTTCCTAATAATGTTCCAGTAATAGTAATAACTAATCCTGGAACAAATCCGCTTGTAGTACCTGCTGTAAGAACATTGTTATATGTATTTCCATTTAAAGTTACACTTGTAGTTACATTAATAATACTTGTAGTAGTTGAAGAAACTGACTGATTGTAATTTAATAACCAAGTTGTACCACTACCTGCAACAATACTAGTTCCATTAGCAATACCTGTACCGCTTAATTGCATACCAACAGCAATCGTTCCCGTTACTGCGCTGGTTACTACTAGTTGTGTTCCTGTAATAGTACCTGTAAATGTTGCAGTCGATGTTGGCTGACCATAAATTTGTGCAACCATTTCGTCAATCACTGCTGATGTTTGCGCAACAGCACCATTTGCCGCTACTAACTTTACACGTTCTCCGATAAATCCAAGAACACCGTAAGTAGAGTCTGCTAGATTAGTTTGTAAATTAACTACAGAAGGAACTAGTCTATTAAATGCACGACCACATGTGATACTGTTAAAATTACTGCCAAATAATATGTCATAACTTAGTCCACTAACAACATAAGTTGCATCTCGATTAGTTAAGGCTAAAATTGGACTTTCATTTTGATAGAAACGTGTTACCCATGACTGAGCATCGTTAGCTATTTCAGTTAAACGTGCTTGGATAGCATTGAAAGATCCTTGATTAGCTGTAGTAGCTAGTGCATATGATCCCGATACTGCAGGTGTAATAACCAGTGTAGATCCTGTGGCTGTAGCAGTTTGGCTTATACTAACAGTCCAAAGCAGATTAGAGCCTGTTATAATATAAGTTCCAGGTGCCACTGTGCCACCGGTAACAATTTGTCCGGCTTTAATTGTACCTGTTACAGAGCTTACAGTTAGTGTTGTTCCACTAATACTACCAGTGAATGTTGCACTTGATGTATCAGGAGCGCCATTGTTAATCCAATACACAATATCAGCAATACGAGATTGCGCAAATGCAGCCACATTGGCTGCATTAGAACCAGCGGTACCTGTTGTATTTTGTGTAGTTGTATTCGGGAAAGAGCCGCCAGTTGTTTTAGTAACTGCTGTCTTTTGAACAATTTGTCCAAGGATTGTTGATAATCTACCTAGAGATTCTTGTACACCTAATAAGTAAGGAGCAACTAGTTGGGCAGTATTTAAACTATAGTATGAACTACCGATGATCAACGACTGATTATTACAACCATAGGTCATATCGTAACAGACTGCATCTAAGATGTAAGTTAAATCACGTAGTGTTTCTGCTTGATATGATGAGCTATAATTTACCCATTGCTGTGAACCGGTTAAATTACTATCAGCGGATAAGAAAGCAACAATTTCGTCTTTGATAAATTGATAGTTGTTTTGAATTAAACTTACACCGTCGCCATATCCTGCTAGATAACTTGTATTGTATCCAGTTACCGTTGGCATGCTAATTGCCGGTTGGTGAATCAACCCATTAGGATAATTTGTGTTTGTTGGTCCTGTAATAACACCGCCACCGGCAAACATGTCTTGAATAATTCTGATATTAGACAATGTAAGAATAACTGCGGCAGAATTTCCAGTATCACCTGCAGGCAATGCTGTTATCTGCGTTTGAGTATTAGGTGCAATAGTACCGGTAGTAGTCGGTGTTACAGTACTATTAGCTATCAAATTAGATAATACAGATTGAACACGCTGTAGAGCAACTGCTGTTTTAGGTCTGTCATTAACTAGATTAATCTGAGATCCTGAAACCTGAACGATAGTACTGCGTAATTCGTCACCTACAATAGCAGTGTCAATAGGAACTACAATAGGACCATATTCATTATAAGTACCAGTTTTTAGATAAATGGTTGCGTGTGGTCTAGCTTCTTGCGGAATATTCGCATAAGTTCCTGCTGTGATTGCTCCGGTAATGATACCTAATAAGGTTTGTGCAGTTACTAATGCTCCACTTTCAACAGTTGATGCACTAACTGTGGTAGTATTTTGGATAGCACTTGTGCTTGCACCGTTTAAAGTTTGATAATTGTTTGCCGGTGGAGTGTTTGATAATACAGCTGAAAATAATATATTTTGCAGATATAACAAACTGTTTGCAAACATTGGAGCTTGCTGGGTAGTACCAGTGCCGACAAAACTTGTCAGTGTGCTAAAATATGCCTTAGTAGCAGTTCTACAATATAAATTTCCGCCATGTGTTAAATCAAATACAACACCATCGATAACAGTTCCGGTATCACGTTCTGCTTTACTTTGAGTATATACAATAGATGCAGTTGATGCTATTCCACTACTAGGAGTAATAGTTTTAATAATGCCACTTTGATACGCATCGCTGATTGTAAACGTTAATCCGTTTGGTATATTATTTACATAGTATGTTTGACCTGGAACTACACCACCGGTTGCGGCTGTGAATGAAATCGGCATTCCAAAATACATGTTGGCTGTAGTTGTTTGACTTGTAGTGCTGGATCCGCCAACAATAAATGTATTTCCTGAACTGCTTGTGCCAGTAATATTGTAAGAATAATTATTTAAGATGAAATTATTAACTTCTTTCATCATAAACTGTTTGTTTACAGTCAATGACAATCCGGCATTTGTATTTAAATAACCGTTTTCGATCTGTCGGCAAGCATACAATAAACTAGCCCATGGTTTGTCTAACGTTAGGCCTTGACCATTTCCTTGTGCATCAGTTCCAGATGGGGCAACATAAACAATATTTTGTAATTGTCCGTAATATTGCCAAGAAGGAGCATTACCATTAACACGTAATACCTGACCGTCAGTTCCAATTGGTAAACGCTGTGGACCATTTGCCCCATAGTAAACCATGTCACCTTGGGTAGTTAGCGCACCACTATCTGCGCCACTTGATAAAATATTCCAATATGTACCTGTATCGCTGATTGGATCGTTGACCCCTGTAGAACCAATATGAGCACTAATACAAATATAACTGCTGTTTCCATAGTATACTGCATCGCCTAGAACATAAGTTATACCTGTTTTCCAAGTTGCGGCATATCCGCTTACAATGTTTACAGTCGCTATAGGGCCAGTTCCACTACCGCCTGAAATAGTTGCTACCTTAACAACTAAGTCATTACCTGGACTGGCTCCGCCTAATGAACTACCTAAAATCTTTAATGTATCGTTAACTGTATACCCGGTTCCTGCTGAACCACTATGTATGATCACCGAATAAGTGGTACCTGCCCTTGTTACATCAAATGTTGGGCTACCACTACCGGTTGCACTAACATTACTACTTGCAACGTTAGTGTATATAGTATTAGGAGCAGATGCCCAACGTATGCCAGAACTTAATTGTCCCCAATTAGAACTTGGTGGTTGAGAAGCAGAGTTATCAGCTTTCGCTACATACGTGTATCCGCCCTGTGTTACTACATTACCAATTTTATAACTTGTTCCAGATGCCCATTCTCCAGAATATACTAAACCAGATGTGAATACTTTCCAATAGGTTGTTGCTGTACTCGGAGTTTGTGGACTGCCGCTTGAATTATTTTGAATACAAGTATAGGTATATCCACCGTATGTTACTACATCGCCGACAATATAAGAATTGCTTGCGTTATACGAATTCATAAACTCAAATCCATTGACAAAAATAGCAAATTTGCCAGTGTCAATGCTTGTGCCAGTTGATGTATGATATGTTGTACAAATCCATAAATCAGCTCCAAATTTAACAACATCATTAAATTTGTATCTTACAGAACTTCCACTCCATGCACCTAAGTAGGTAATACCTTGGTTAAAAATATCCCAACTGCTTATATCATTTTCTAATCCTGATACCGCGGTTGAAGCCGATGTGTGTTCTGTATTACATACATAAGTACTTCCGCCGTAATAAACTAAATCACGAACTTTGTATCGTGTGCTTGTTGCCCATGCTCCAAGCCAATTAAATCCTGCAGAGAATACATCCCACTTGCTTTGATCATCTTCTAAATGCGATTCAGATGTATGAGCTGTATTACATATATAAACGACACCGCCCCATAAGACAATATCACCTAGGTTATAATAAGTAGAAGTAGTCCAAGCATTACGCCACGTTGAACCGTCAGCAATTAAATTCCATTTAGTAATACCAACGCCGCCGGCTAAATCTGTAGCAAATAATGATGATGAAGTATGACTTATTACACAAATGTAAGTTTTTCCGCCATTTGTAACAACGTCATCAACTACATAACTGTGACTTGTTATCCATGTACCTTGATACACAAACTTAATTCTACCTAATTTAAATTCTGCCATTTTATATCATCCTCTGATAGTATTTATCTTTATTCTATTTATTAAGTGCGAGTTAGTTGCGTTTCTTCATAAACATGTTAAATGCTGGTATAGCTCCGTCCACACCCTTACCTGAAAAATAAACTTTATTTGCCATTTTAATTCCAGAACCGGGTAACCCGGCGGCAACTGTTGACTTCATAAAGTTAGGTCCGCCCACGTAAACTGTACCTGCTACAAAACTTCCTGTATATGTATTTGCACCGCCTGCGCTTAATCGCCCTGTTAAGTAAGATTTGATTGCTCGCTGTGTTGGAATTATTGCATCCGAATTTGCCGCAAATGTTACATCTGTGCTAAACTGATTAACAACAACACTAGAACTTCCGACAGCAATACCGCCCAAACTTAAGGTTTGTAATCCAGTTAATCCAAATTGTGTTGCACTTAAAGTAACTGTACCAGTTGCTTGTTGTACTCCAAATAACCCACCAACACTAAAATTACCGTTTTCATCAGTACTCGAGTAGAAAATATGACCTTGATTTGTCTCAATTGCCTGTTGATTTGGTTTAGCTGTTGTTATATCTGTGTACGGATAGTTAGCAGTTTGTCTATTACCAGTTCCTACTAGTAAGAAATCATGATTTGTTACACGACACTGACTATAGAGCTGGCGTAGTTGTACTATCGTACCGTTTACTGGACTTAACGCGGTTGACATTGATGGAGATATTTGAATCGTAGCTTCAATAAATGGTGCGGTTGTTCCAAACACTGCCGTAGCACTTGTAACCTTATACACTTGGCTGTTACCGGCAATTGATAAATTGCTACCAACTAACGGTACTGTGGCTAAATTTTTAACAATTAAATTTAAACCTATCTGATAGGTATCAGCATAGCCGTTACCTGTTATAGAAACTACAGTTGATGTCGTGTTATAACCGGTACCTCTATTAATAAATGTTGGATTTCCTAGTGCGCCACTACCTGTTCGAGAAGTTAACAATACATTTACTGACACGTTATAGTCTACTAGTGTTACCGATGGTGCTAGTGTATAATTTGATCCTGGCTCCCATAGTGATAGCGCAGTGATCACACCCGAACTAACAGTCGCTCTACCCTGAGCTCTTGCACCTTCATATATTACACTAGCATTTCCTGAAACACTGCCGTCACCAGTCATTGTTACAAAAACACCATTATTAGTATTTGTAAATCCAAATCTTACAGCACTGATACTACCATAGGTTAATGTGCGCTGTTTCCAATATATTCCGTGTTCACTTACATATGAAACAGAGCCATTAGCGTTTACAGTGACAAATACTGCCTGGCCGTAACTAATTGCAGTTGCCGACATGTACACTAACGATTGATACCAATTAACACCGTCAAAGCTGTATGCCGATCGTAGTCCAGTTCCAGATTGTATTGCCACAAATTTGTTATTACCAAACGCTATATCTGTATAATTTGGAGAGCCTACTGTAAAGGCTAATCCAATAGGTGATCCAGCACCCGTTGTTATTTGATTTGTTCCGGCAATTGCATGAGCATATGAGTCTGACAACGCAAATGTTGATTTACCATTTGTTGAGCTGATATAATATGTTCCATTGGTAATCGAGCTACCGTCTGTAGCGGTATTAAGTCCAGACACTACTACACTTTGTCCAACTATTAACTGGGTACTGGTTGTTGTACAACTAAATGTACCACCACCACCTAGAATATTTACACCGCTTAGTGTAGTATTGCCAGTTGGTAAACTAGATAAATTCCAAGTTATACCGTCGGGACTATAGGCTGTTTGTCCATTAGTATTAATTGCTAAGAACAATCCCGATCCATAGGTTACTGCGATCCATGTGCCAGTAATACTAGTAATAGCAGTGCTGCCATTTACATCATCTAAATGCATCAATAACATAGTGTTTGCATCTGTTGAAAATGCAGATGCTGAGGGAGTAAATGTTCCTGTATATCGAGCAATGCCTCTGCTGACTCTTATTTCATCAATGTATCCTGTAAACTTTGCACCGCCGTCGGTTTGTCTTGCACCGATAGTAATTGCGGCTGCAATCTTAGCAGTTGAATCTGTAAATGTACTACCTTTTTGAACTCCATTAACAAATAATTTTGCGTTTGTGCCTTGTCTACTTAATGCAATATGTGTCCATGTGTTAATTGCCAAGGTAGTTGCAGATGATATTGCGGTTGGATTGTTGTTTAAGCCGCATAGGATCTGATAGCTACTATCTAGATATATCACTGGTTCATTGGCACTACTATTAGCTCTCATATCAAATATAATTTGGCTAGTCCCTGGAGTTGCAGATCTATAAACCCAAAATTCAACAGTAAAGTCTTCAGCGTTAAATGCAAATCTTGGATCGCTAGATACTGTGACAAAACTATTTCCATCTAAGTATAGACTTGATAAACTAAATTGTTTTTGTGCCGTACTCAATACAGGGCTACCTGTTAACAGTACAGGAGTACTGCTTGGCAAATTGGTGCCAGTCCATGTTAGACCTTGATTTAATGAATATGCGGCACGGGTGTTGTCTGAACTTATTGCTACAAAAGTTCCGTTGCCATAGATAATTCTATTCCAGGTAGAAGTCGTTGGTAGTGAGGTAGTTCTCCAGCCTGCTCCGTAAGAATTAGAATATGCTACTACAGAATTACCGCCAATTGTAGTTCCTAATGCAGTCCAATAGAAGTTTCCGTATGCGATGTCACTCCATGTAGATACCGATGACGGTAGAGGTATTGCACTCCAATTTACTCCATCGATTGATCCTGCTCCTCTATTTCCAGTGTTTGGAATTGCCATAAAATAATTATAACCATACGCAACTCTACTAAATGCGGCACCGCCTGCGAGTGGAACACTCACATTACCAACAGATTGTGAATACCCTGGTAAATCAAATACAGTGCGCGGTTCAATGTAGTACGAACTAGTAGAATCTAAACTTGTTGCTGCCGGAGTACCAGCATTGATATTATCCCATCCGCTGGCTGCTATTCTCATATTACCTACACCGTTGGCTAATGTTAGAGATGTGCCGGCCAATGATGTACTAATTGATACGGTCGCTCCGGCAATTTGTGGAGTTATAGAAGTTATATAATAAACAGTATAAGAATTCACTCCGCCAAACAGACTAGTTGAGAATGTTCCGTTCATAGTACTAACATTACCAACACTGTTGGTAACCACTAGTCTAGTTCCGGTTGATGTCAAAGTCATTGATCCGGTGCCGCCGCCTAATGACAAGGCTGCAGGACAAGTTCTTGCTTGTATTAATCCTGCGGCAGTGGTTAACTGAAATGCATTTGTCTTATCTGAACTGATAGTAATTTGACCTGCAACGGCATTAATTGTTAAAATATAATAAACAGTTTCTGGCACAATATTACCAAATGTTTTCCCAGTCGGTATACCTCCAAATATAATTGGCTGTCCAACTACCATGCCAGTTACACTGGTCATTGTAACTAAGTTTGTTCCATAGGTAGTAGCTGTTGCCGTCGTTCTAATAATATTAGTTGCTATATTAAAATTGTTTGCATCAACTATATTACTAATATAGTAGGTTGTTCCCGGTGAAATCGCACTGTCAAATATTGTTCCGCTGAATACAACAGGATTCATTGGTATTAAACTAGCAGTAGTTGCACCTATTGTATTTGTCGAACCTCCAACTGATGTTGTTGATGTTAGATTAACAACATTAGTAGAAATCGTAAAGTTATTTGCATCAATGATATCGTTAATATAGTAGTTTGTACCTAGCGCAACCCCACCTAGCGCAACCCCTGTAAATTCAATAGTGATGTTCGGCACCATATTTGCAGTCGGTGCTTGAATATATCCAGAATATCTAGGAAAGGTCATTGTTTGACTACCGCTTGCTACAGTAGATAATTCAATTGGATTACCCGATAGCGTAGTTGATATTTGGATGAGATTATTTACATAATCAATTGTGGTGATATAGTATTCGTATCCTGGAGTAATATTAAAATCTCCGGTACTAAATGTCACTGGCATATTTACTGCAAGACTGGCTGTAGGTATTGCAATAGTGTTAACTGTTCCTCCGACGGTTGCTGTAGCAATAACAGTATCAACGGATGTTGCTGTAGCTGTGGTTGAATAATAAGTTGGAATAAATTGTACTGCTTGGTTTACATATAAATTGCTTATGTCAACTCCAGAAGCTAGTGTTAAAAGATTATTTGCTGGTGTAGAACTATATGTTGATGAAATAACACTTATAGGATCAACTGACTCTTTTAAAACTAATGCTGTTTTAGATAAGATTCCGTTTGAATCAACTACCGAACTATTATTATAATATGAAATAAATCCATATTGACCTGCGCCAGTACCGGCATTAACAAATACCCGCATGCCTAAATAATTGTAAAGTCCTTGATCAGTAGGTGATAATTTAATAGTATTAGGACTGCCGTTCTGAGCACTATTTGAACTAGTTGCATAGCCGGCACCGCCAGTAAATCCATTACTATCAGTAGTAATCCTAGCGTTAAACACTGCATTACTTCTTGATTCGTCACCTGATAAAAGTGCATTAGCTCCTGCACCTACTACTTCGTAATTTGCATAAGCTGTAAACCTATTAACAGTTGTTTCAAGATAAAAATCTGGAGCTGGTGTTGATCCTGAAATCTCTACCTGACTTCCGTAAATCAATGAATACGTGTTTGCTATTGGAGCATTAGCACCTTGTGGGAAAAACTTATATGTTAATGTATTATTAGTACCAACTGAATCGTTTACAGAGAACCATACTTTATACCAACCAGTTGATAATGTTTTTTGAGCGCCGTAACTGGTTGGTAAAGTTCCTCCGTTAGCAGAATTTATTAAACTTGTACCGCTATATGGAGTAACTGTATTGCTTGTGACGTTGTAGGTAATTCCGCTGGTCACTGTTGTAGTTCCAGAAAATACTGCTTGGATATCAACTGTTGCCGATGTTCCAGCATAAACATACATGCTTAATGTATAGGCTTGATTTGCACCGGTTGGTACTAGTCCAGACACAGCTGAAATTGTAGAAATACCAGTTCCTGCTAAAGTTCCTACAACAATAGTCAAATCATTAGTGCCATCTTGTCCACCAAGTTGTGATCCTGTAATTACAATAGTATTTCCAACTTGATATAATGTTCCGGCTGTATTTACTGTGGCTGTATATGAATTAGGAGTAACTGTTACATTAAATGTTGCTCCGTTGCCAGAAGCACCATTCTGTGTAGTACCGCCTAGATTAGTATACGTATACCCCGCTGGATTGATTGAAATAGATTGTTGAATGTATCCTGTGCCGGGTGTGCTGGTTGATCCTGTAAGCAACCATGCTTCAGTAAAACCGCTTGGAGCAATATCATTTTTAATAAATGATAGATTAGAATCGTTAGTCCATACAGAAAGAAAATTATTGCTGTATTTTAACATGTTGGTAGCAGGCAAATAGTATGCTGAACCGGCATTACTGTAATTTAATTTTATCAGCTGATCAGTTGTACCAAATGCACTTGTTACACTAGCTTGAACTTGTTGTGACTGATTGTTTACTGTACCGGTTACTGGTACTTCTGTTGGGTCATATCCTTCACTTACAACTCCAAATGTACCATATGATGAGTTACCGTTGGCAGCACGGATTCGTCCACCGTCCTCAGCAAAATATCCTGCATAAGCGTAGTATGAGAATACTGAAATTGCTTCTGTAATCGCACCAGGTCCTCTACACCAGATACCGATACCGTCACTTATTACCATAGTATAATCATTGGACACAATGGATTTACTTCCACCGTTGTGAATATATCCATCGATCTTAATTCCAGAAGCGCCGTCACCAAATACAGTAACGTTTTGTATGTACGGGCTCTTACGAATAATCCAAACACTAGTATCATTAGGTCCAGTTCCTGGATCTAAACTAGTATATGAACCACCGGTTGGTCTTGCTGTCTGGTATTGATTGTTTGCAGTTATAGTTCCTTTTAAACCAAAGAATGACATGTTTCGAATTGTCGTACCGTTATGCATTAGGAACATATTCTTTAAACAATCGCCGGCATACACAGTCATATTTCCCGATCCGTTGGTGAATTGTACTAAATTTCCACTGGCTGTGAATGTTCTAAGGATACCATCTTGTCCCGAATTAGCCGGTACAAATGTATATCCAACTGCCAACGGATACCCGGTACATAATGTAATTGTAGAAATACCATTAACTGCTTGCGAATATGAATATACGTAAGTATTAGTTGGTATTCCAGGACCTGAAATTTGCATGCCCTGTTGTAGATTTGTAATTCTAGATACGTTTGTTAATAAGTTACTGCCAACTGAGGTGCTGCCAGTAAAGTTAAATGTTGGACCATCATTAATTTGTAATGAAGTGCTAGTAATACTACTGCCAATAACATAGTATGTTTGACCAGATACAACTCCGCCAAATGTTGTAGGTGCATTGTTTATGTATGGGCTAATAAATTGCAAAGGCATTTGATCAGCTAATCCAATAGTGCTGTTGACCACCATGGTATTTGATGTTGAAAGGCTGTTTGCTGAAATAGTTTGTAAACAGTATAGTGTGTTACTTACCGCAGGCTGGACCACTGCACTACGCAGTTCGTCTCCAATAATTGCTACGTTTTCTGGTACTATGATAGGTAATATTTCATTATATGTTCCAGTTTTAACATATATGCTGGCAGTTATTCCGTTGTTAGAACTTGGTACAGAGTAGGTATTTTGTGCTGTTAATGCTGTGGTAACAATACTCATCAAACTTGATATATTGGTAAGAATTCCAGATTCTCCCATTAACGAATTATTAATAACTCGATTAACATAACTTGTAGGACCTACATTGTTTAATGTTTGATAACTAGTAACAGTATTATTAGTAACAACATTTTGCATCAACGTTAACAAGTAGTTAAGAGCAGGAGTGTAATATACAATCGAAGAATCAACTAAACTGTTTATAAATTGAGTGTTGCTTCCGTAATAAAAATAAGAAAGTGTTGCCGCTACGGTTTGGCTGTTACCGCCACGTTTTAAATCGTAGACAATAGCATCGATAATTCTTTCAGCATCACGCTGTGTATAATTTGCATCCCATAGACTATCTGGGCTAAAAGGACTAATACTTTGACTCATCTGATAAAGCATCCATTGATACATTTCAGCAATAAGCCACGGTTTGTTTATTGTTATTAAAGTAACAGCATTTGGAAAATAAAAACCGTTGCGGATGGTGTCACAGGCGTATTTTATAGTTGCCCATGGTTGATCCCATGTAACTCCGTACGCAGGAGAGTCGACACCGGCATAGCTGTCAACATAGTAAACTGCTGGTATTACATTTAATTTTCTCCAATTTGGAACATTAGTAGATACGCCTAACACATAAGTGTTAATACTACCATTAAGACTAGTAATTGGTAAAACTGATGGTGAACCATTATTATAAATTCTTAAATCGCCTTGTACATTTAATGAATTTTGAAGAGCATGTGCAATCAATAATACCCAGTATGCTGAAGTCGTATCAAGATCCGGTCTTTGAGTTGTGTTATAGGGATTTACACAAACGTAAGTTCCGTTAGCCCAAGACACTACATCGCCGACAGCATACGTTGAGCCTGATGTCCAACGATTTGCCCATTGCTTACCAGGAATCAACACTGACCAATAAGTTGAGTTTATTCCTAAGAAATTTAATACTTCGGTGTCAGTTAATGGACCATCTGGGGCTTTTGATAACGTAATAGAATTAAAAATTCCGGTAATAGTCGAAGAAGCAACTACCTGACTTGTACTAACAATCCAAGAAGTGCCTGATCCAGAAAGAATGTATGCTCCAAGAATTCCATTAACAGCCATACCTACTTTAAATGTTCCAGTAACAGTGCCGTTTAATGATAATAAATTACGATTCACTGCGGTAATTGTAGTAGTTCCTGAACCGTAAGTTCCCGGATCGATCAAATAGCTTACTGTAATACTAGTGGTTGTACTAGAAGTACAAGTAACTGATCCAATATAACCAATATTAGAATTGCCAGCAACTGTATATTGAATCCCAGTCTCTGGTGCTACAGCCTGTGTAGGAATTGCAAAAGTTACTAGATAAGGTCCCGAACCAGTCTTGCTGGTAAAAGAACTAATAGTTACTGGATTTAAACTAATTGTTGATGTGGTTGCTGAAGCTGTAGTACTTGTAACTGTTGAAACTTTTTGTCCACTAACAATATTCGTGCCCGCAACTATCATCCCAGGAACAATTCCTGCTGTAGAAAACATTGTTAAAGTAGTGCCCGAGCTACCAGCTGCCACATAAGGAATAGAAGTTGTACTAGTATTAGGGTCCTGTGCTGTGCTGTCTGTAACAGCTTCATATAGCACACCATTACGTGCTACTAGGTCTCCCACTGCATAACTATTTGCTGATGACCAAGTGTTTCTTATATTATAGCCAACATTAAACAATCCCCAATCAGTTGCATCACTGCTCGGAGCATTTCCTATGTTATTTGATGTTTTGCTGATATAGGCATCTCCGCCATACACAACAGTGTCACCAAGTTGATAAGTTGTTCCTGAATTCCAAATTAAATCAAATAATTGTCCAGGAACCCACATTGTAAAATTGCTAGCGTTAAATGTAGAAGTAGAGGTATGATACTGTGTACACAAATATAAACTACTGTCAAGTTTGACTAGATCATTGAGTTTATATCTTACATTACTAGCCCAATTTCCCGTATAGTTGATACCAGAATAAAATACACTCCAACTTGATTGATTGGCTTCTAATCCTGCGCTAGTACTAGATGCGCTAAGGTGATTGGAAATACACTTGTATACAACACCGCCCCAACGAACAATATCGTTAGGTCCATAAGCTGTGTTAGTAGTCCAAGTTGGATGCCATGCATCAAATTCTGTATACTCAGTCCAGTTGGCTGCATCATTTAAGAATATTGTACTAGTGTGGGCAGTTATACAAGAATAGACTTTACCTCCAAAAATTACAAGATGGCCAGTACCATAGGAATGTCCAGTTACCCAAACTCCTGCCCAGGTTTTTCCATCAGTCATCTGAATCCATACTGGGAATGTGGCGTACAGATCGGTGTAGAAGTTTGCGCTTGAAGTATTTGGTATTAGACAAGAATATGCTCTTCCGTCATTAAACACCACGTCGTCTCGTGCATATTGAGTTCCAGGTGCCCAGGCTCCTGCCCAAGCATAACGTAATCTACCTATTTTAAATTCTGCTGCCATGTTATATTTTTCCTATTAAGTCGCTGAAATTATTTGTGAAGCGGTATATACATACCCTTGATTGATACGTACTACTAGCTCACCAGTGGCATCTATGTAATAATAACAATTTTTGTTGTCCCATCGATATTGGTCAAATGCTAGATTTGGGTAAGGTCTGCTATGATCTGTAGCCAGTCTACCATCAAAGAAATCTATGCCGTATTCAAAGTTTTCAAAATTGTTTGCCGGGGATCCTGCAACATTTAATGTTAATGAAGCCGAGCTTGCTAGCTGATCTATTTTATAAAAATAGAGTGTACCGTCATCTGATCCGCCATCTTGTCTAGCAAGGCCATAGAAATATCTTGGGTTTCCTTCACCTAAAAGATCATTTAAATTGTATTCGTTACCAACATAGTATGTCATAATGTTATCCTTAGCTTATTTCAACCCAACTTATAATCGCATCAATACTGGACACATAATTTGACCACAATAAAATATTAGTACTAGGTCCTACTACTAGTCTTTCACCACCGTTGATTACCCTTGCGCTAGTATTAGGTGGTATTGTTATATTCTGAACAAAATATGCCTGTGTCCCTGCTACTGTATCTTGTAATTGTACACTGGCTTGGATAATACTTGACGTGTTGTTGGTCAGACTCATTCCAATAACAGTGGTAGTAGCACTGGCGTTAGTGACTAGCATGCAAGGTGAAATTGTACCATATACACCACCAGTGGCTGTAGCAGATGTAGTTGTTGAATTGGCATAGGTAACTGTTGTTGAACTACCACCAGTGACTGTATACGTTCCGTTGTAACCTGATATATTAATACCTGATACGGTTATACTTTGTCCTGAAGCGAACGGTGCAGTTCCTTGATCAGCAAATGTTAAAGTAACCACAGAGCCGCTGCCACTTACTCCTGTAATTGATAGCTGTGTTCCAATTGATGCTTGTAAATGATTTTTAAATACCGTTGTCATATTTTATCCTAATGCTAATGCTGTCTCTACACCAATGTCTTGTGCCCTATTTGCAGTAACTCCTGTTAGCGGACCGCCTGCATTTACCCAATATGTTCCGTTCCAAACTTCAACTAATCCTAAATCTGTGTTGAAGCGTGTCATACCTAGTGTTTCGTATCGCTGTGCAGGTCGTTGTGCAGAAGACCCACTAGGTATAACAACTCCATAAGTACCAGCTATTTGGAAATATCCAGCACCTGATTCATTAAATGTCGTTACTGCATTTGATGCAGTATTAGTAATTGTGCTGCCGGAAAACAGCAAATTTCCTAACTGTACTCCGCCTGTTCCTGAAGTAACGAAATTAACGTTAGTATTTATGCTGTTGGCAGTTATAGTATTTCCAGAAATAGTCAAGCTAGGTGTACCGGAAGTGGTGAAGCTGGGCACAGTAACGTTGGTAGTATTTAGGTTAGTAATATTGGCTGTTTGGACCCATATGTTATTCCATGCCAATGTGCTAGAACCTAAATCATGGGTGTTGGTTGCATTAGGTAAAATGTTGCTGTTCACTTCACCATCAAATGCCACAGTGTCTCCGCTGTTGGATCCTAAGGTGATATTGCCGTCAGCGGTAATATTGCCAGTCGCATGTAAATTGCCACTTACTAGAGTATTGTTGTTTAAATTAATTAAGCCATTACCATTGGCTGTGATATTTACAGATCCGTTGGTATCTGTTGATACTATTGTGTTTCCGGATATCTGTAGATTTCCTACCTGGGCAGTACCTTGATAAACTGTAGCATTTAATCCGCTTGGTGATAGTGTAATGGTTCCACTGGTGCTAGAAATCGTACTGCTTGATACAGTTATGTTTCCTATTGTTGCAGAGTTTGATATGTATAGATTGGTAGTACGAGTAGTGCCGTTGACACTTAGATCATTCGTAGGTGCGGCTGTATTAATGCCCACGCGGCTGTTAACAACATCTAAATAGAGTAGGTTCGTCTCGAAGGCTAAATTTACTCCGTTACGAAGTAGATTATCCTTTAAGAGCGGACCAGAAATTCGACCAACAGCCATCCACGCTCCCGTATACCCCGTGTTTCACGGTTAACCATCTTTGGAGTCTAGCGTTACCTGTCGTCCTCATCCCTCTCGGGCTCTTTGCGGGTTTACCACAGTTTAGTATCGTAGGAATTTGGTCAACTCCTACTGTAATAATATTTAGCCGTTTTGATTTTTAGGGCTTGATTACCCCAGGATTATGTCCCATGTCCACGTAGTATCTGCTACTTGGTCTTCTGTTAGATTTTTAGTTTGACTACCGCTTAATTGCAGCCAAGTAGTTCCATCAAATACTTCTTCATACTGTAAGTCAGTATTAAATCTCATAGTTCCTACTTGTGGACTATTGGGCCTTGTTGCAGTATCTCCTAAGGGAATAGCAATAGCAGTGCCATTGAATTGTACAAATCCGTTATCTGTATTTGCCAATACTAAATTACCTAAAGGTGAATTAATACTATTAACATTTACATAATTTGTTCCATTGAAATTAACAACACCAGTACCGCTGGTTACGAATGAAATAGTATTTGATGAATTGACATTTGAAATATTATTACTATTAAATCTAATATTTCCTAGGGTAAGATTAGTTACGGTGGCGCTGTTAGAAATAACAGCAGTTGACGAATTAAGATTACTTGCATAGGCTGTTAACCATTGTAGACTATTTGATCCTAGATCATCAGTATTAGTCGTCGATGGCAAGATATTACTGTTAACTTCTGCTACGAATGTGACTGTATCGATATTTGCTGGAGCAGTTGGAGTTACATGGATTGGAGAATATGCCCATGCGCCCACAGCATATGTACCTACAACAATTTGATCGCCAGTTACATAGGTACTGCCAAACACATTGTACATACTAACATTTGTATTAACAGCAATAACTGTAGCAGATGCAGGGACTCCACCGACTACATACGATACTTGCCAGCCGGGCTGTACTCCAGAATTTAGTGGGAACGGGATAAACCAATTATTGTCAACACGTACATTATTGCTGTTAAAACTAGGAAATAATGCAACCTGATCATATGGAACTAGATTAAGATTAGTATTACCGAATGTTATATTACCGTCCCAAGTAATATCTCCAGTAGCATGTAAATTTCCAGTTATTAGTACATTGTTGTTTAAATTTATTAATCCAGTTCCGTTAGCAGTGATGTTAATACTGTCATCTTGTACAATATCTGAAATTGTATTGCCGCTAAACAATAAATTTGCTGTACTTAATTGTGGTACTACGATTGTTGGATTACTAGATTGATTAGGACTAATGGTTATAGTACCTAACGGATTCTGGATAGTGCTTGTACTGATAATAAAATTACCAATATCGGCAGTATTGTCAACTAGTAAACCGATGCTGTCGATAGCAGTAGGTGTGAATAGATCATTAACCGGACTTAGACTATTAAAGCCTACACGATTATTAACAACATCTAGATATAATAATTGATTATCAAACGCAAGGTTTATACCGTTACGTTTTAAATTATCTGCTAGTAAAGGGCCGCTAATTCTACCAAACTGGTTAGCCATAGTTGACTCCTAGCGGTTATTGATCAAAACCGTGCAGAATAACAATCGGTGTGCTTAATCCTGGAACAGCAGAGGTAAATTGTATAAAATATTTTGTGCCGTCGTATGGCGATGCATTGTACGGAGCACCAATTGTGTTGCCTGTCTGAATTAGATAATTAGAATTCCAAGTTTGATAGACATTTCCAACTATTACAATCAAGTTATCTCCGGTCCATGTTGAACCGTTTTGCACAATGCCCGGAGGTTGCGGATTTAATGGTCCAAACACTGTAGTAGAACCATCTCCGGTATATGTTTCTCTAGTGATGCCTATAGATTCTTTAAAGCGCAATGCCCTCCATTGGCCACCGCTGCCATAAGTGCCACCTTGAAATACCATCACTTGATTGGTTGTAGTATCATAACGCATCATGCCTGGCAAGCCTGTTGGTTGACTACCTGTAGGGCCATTTGGTATTACAAGACTTCCTCGACCAGTAGGACTCACATACACATTGGAATTAGTCACATCTGAATACAATGTAGTATCGTTTGAAATTCTACGATTTAGATTAAGTTGTTTTAAAAATCTCATAATTATACCGGTAATGTACTTAAAATTATACTAACTCCTGTGCCTGTATAGGCTGTGCTAGCTATGGCACAAATAACGTCATTATTGCCTAATACTAATTTTTCTTGATCTAAACTTAGTGTTTCACCTGCCGGTAAAGATAAATTACTGATAATTGTACATTCAGGATTTACATAGGCTGACTTGCCGTTAGGCACAGCGTATAATGAAAAAGTAATAGGACTTCCACTGTTATTACAGGCTATCATGCTGGTAATGGCATTGTTATTGCTACTAGTGTAGATCGTTGTGCCATTAGGCGTTCCGCTAGTTACTGCTGTTGCTATGATTGGTGTCGCTGTTAATGCCATGTTCTTTCCTTAAAATAATATACTTAAAAGTAATGCTCTATTTTTTGATATTAATTCATCAGTACCTATCGAATTACTAAAATATATACCAGTTTTTCCTGGATGGGCGGCCAGCGTGGTAACTGTTGAGTTTTGTGAATAAAGTAATGTACCACTACTATTTGATCCTGGAGGACTGATTTGATCGTCTAGTTGTAGCACTGCATTTAATTCAACAGTACCGGTACTAGTCGATGTTAGTACTAGATTACTAGCAACATTGTTAATAGTATTACTAAATGTTCTAACATTGTCAACAGTAAGTCCGGTAGTGGCAAAATATCCTCTAGTCGCATTGTTAACGTTAAATTGAACTTGATATGTTGTATTTGTGCCCAGTGTCCCTGTGACCAACACATTTGCTGCCGCGCCGGCAGCTACAGCTGGGCTCACGCTGGCTGCTAATGGCCATTGTATTTCATTCACTATTGCCGTGCCAGATGCGCCTTGTCCTGATGGTGTTAAGGTTGACAATACATATCCATAGTTCCATTGCACATTTGGAATATGGTAAGGTTGTAGTGTTGTTCCTATCGTTCCGGCATAGTTAACAGCATCATTAGTTAATGTATGCCCGCCGACTCCGATAGTCCCGCCAACATTTACGATAGCTAAAGCATGACTTCCGCCATGCATATCAAAACTTAAATCACCTGAAGTATCAGTTGTGATTGTTCTTAATTGTAATCCATTTAAAACTTGAGTTCCGGATGAAATTCCTGTTCTTAACAAGAACGTACCCGCAGGATTTAATCCTGTAGTAGAGTCGTAGTGTTTAACACTTTCGTCAAATAAAATTTGTGCAGGAGCATATGATCCCCTGTCTATTTCAAAACCAGATTGATAATTTAATCCTGCTGGTATGCCGGGAGCTGATCCTAATCCTTGGTCAATTTTTAAAATATTAACATCAACAACTAGTGCTGAAGATTCAACTGTGGTAGTAGTTCCCTTAACATCAAGATTGCCCCAGACAGTTACCGTTCCATATTGTGCAGAATTTCTTCCAATGGCAGTTCCGGTAGTATCAAGAATAATATTACCACCAGCTTGTACCTGTAGACTATAGTCACCGTTACTGACTTTTACAATTTTTGACATTCTGTATCCTGTAGGGTTAATGGAGCCCCGAAGGGCTCCTATTAACTATTAGATGTTATCGATCTTAACTGAAACGTTTGCCACTGCTGAACCAAATGTCCAAGGCACCTGTGTAGGTGTTGTAAATTGTGTTCCTGGAGTGCCAACGCCACCGGAAACAATAGTTGCTTTACGGTTGCTGAGCTTTTCAACCCAATATGTGTTACCATCTGAGTCAGTAGCATTAATAGCCATTGTGCCAGCTACTGTTGGAGTTGCTGTTATTAATTTACAGAAAGTACCTGGATATGTCTTGCTGTCTGTATTAACAACTCTGAAACTGCGCGAGCCTTCTTGCTTGACAATATCGCTATAACGACGACTTGTTGTTCCTGTTGTAATAGCATAGGCAACAATACTTGGATAGTCACTAGTTGAGCTGTAACCACTTGTTACTTCTGCTTCTAAAGTAATTGTAGCTGCCGCTGAACCTGATGAAGCTGTAATGGCTACTGGAGCTTGTGATGGAGCATAACCTGCACCAGAATCAGTAATTGTAGCACCTAACATACCATATGTAACTGTTAATAATACTCCAGCACCTGTCGATCCTTGAGTTGTAGTTAATGTAGTAGCTTGTCCGCCAGTTGACCCGCCTGTAAATGATCCAGCACTTGCGCCTGTGCCTGTAAAATTAACTGTAGCAACATTGCTACCAGATAATGTAGCAACATAAGCTGTAGCTGTACCATAAGCAGTGGTAAATGTTAACAAGTCTCCTACGTGGTATGTGCCAGATTGAGTTCCGCTAACTGTAGCAGAAATTGCTTTACCTACGAATGTACCAGTTGCAGTTGCGGTTGTAATACCTTCACCGCCTAATGGTGTGGCAAATATTAATGCTGGAAATGCTGTTGTATATGAACCTACAGTTGTAACTGTAACGCCGGCAGCATTTACGCTAGTACCAGCTAATTTAGCTGTTGAATCTACTGAACGATTGTAACCACCAATGATACCGGCATTACGACCGCCAAAATATTTCTTATTTAAAGGACGTCCCATTTTAATTTCTCCTTAAAGAATAACGGCGTTCTAGGCCGTACGCGGTTGGATTTCCGCATAAAACTCACCCCATGTGAGTTGTTACAATGTATTTATGCGTAAGTGATTCTTAGGCTTGCTTGATCTAAATAGGCAGTATCTCTGTGCGGATATATCTGATTACTGCGAAAACTTACCACAATGCCAAACGTAGAATCTGCTATGTTAGCACTAGTAAGACCGGTTGTACTCCATAAATCTCCAGGCCCTCCATAGATATTAAGATCTCCTATAGGATTTAATGGTGTTGTAAAATCTCCGGTATACATATCTGACTGCACAGGATTAACTGTACTTGCGTAGTTGTCCCCTATAAGTTCGCCGTTTAATGTTAGTTGTATTACTAGATCTTCTATTCGAGACGCACGTAATACATTAAGTTGTAGTTCTATGCCCGCAACCGTAGCGCCATTGTCGGGAATATTAAATCCGGTGCACCACAATTGACTTGTGTTGTTTAAAAATCTTTCCATCCACAATCCGCTGATAGTATACAAGGGCTTAGAGCTAGTAGCATAGGCACCTTGTCCAAGAAATGTAGGATTATATTTCCAATCAATGCTAGGAATTCCTGTTACTTCATTAGCAATTGATACGTTTGAAATCGATGTTGGATTATAAAATAGTGTTGTGGACATGATATATTTACCCAAAGAAAAAGGACTCCGGAGAGTCCTTTTCTATATAACAAACCTCTAGGGTAGTTAAATTAACTAAATTTAACGTTACCTGAAGTAATAGCAACTAGACCTAAATAGTCAGCCGCATTACCTAGAGAAGATGCTGTGTTAGACAACTCAACATAACCATAACGTGTCATGAATGAAACGACTGGTTCAAATGTTGATGGATCTAAAACTACACCACTGCTCATCAATGGAATGTATGGGCAATAGAATGCAGGAGCATCAGACTCACTACCACCTTTGTATCCAATTAGGATAGAAGCTGTGTCTTGAGCGTAGCTGTTAACATAAATCTTCATAGCACCGTTCAATGTACCAACGAACTTAGTGTTTGTTGGAGCTTCAAATGTACCTTCTGTTGTACGAGCAAAAGCTGAAGTAGTAGCAGATTGTAGAATTGTTAAAGCAAATGGTGATACAACAGCGTAGTTACCAGCACCACGACGTGTACGTTGAGCGATCAAGTTGCTTACGCGATTGATCTGAACAGCTAAAGCCGCATGCTCGTCACCAACGAATGTAGCAGTACCACTAACTTGTGATTGATCATAAGTTTGTGTTGCTGTACCAGCTAGAGTTGTTAAAGATGCAATGATCTCTTGGTCAATTTCAGCTGTGATTTCT
>Ga0214246_1000108_pt1 | contig 25074 bp, 34 predicted proteins | sample TroBogypolimnion_41_FD_153084 | JGI IMG/M metagenome (GOLD analysis project Ga0214246, IMG submission 153084) | Freshwater microbial communities from Trout Bog Lake, WI - 29MAY2009 hypolimnion | ecosystem: Environmental > Aquatic > Freshwater > Lake > Hypolimnion/Profundal zone | place: Trout...
AGCTATTACCTGGATTAAACGCCCTGTTTGGTCTTGAGTATGCTCGTTACGGTGAAGAACACAAAGAGATCTATGAAATCGAGACCTCTGAGCGTTCTTTTGAAGAAGAAACAAAACTGTCAGGCTTTTCAGCTGCTCCAGTCAAAAACGAAGGCCAAGCCATCGCTTATGACAACGGGCAAGAAGCATGGACAGCTCGTTACAACCATGAAACTATCGCTTTGGGCTTTAGCTTAACTGAAGAAGCAATCGAAGATAACCTCTACGATTCTTTGTCAGGCCGCTATACCAAGGCTTTGGCTCGTGCCATGGCTTACACCAAGCAAGTTAAAGGTGCTGCAGTATTGAATAACGGTTTTAACGGCCAATTCACCTATGGTGATGGTCAGCCTTTGTTCTCTACAGCTCATCCTTTGATCTCTGGTGGTGTTAACGCTAACACTCCATCTACTCCTGCTGACTTGAATGAAACTGCGTTGGAAAACGCTGTTATTCAAATCGCTGCTTGGACAGATGAGCGTGGTCTCTTGATCGCTGCAAAACCTAAGAAATTGATTGTTCCACCTGCACTACAGTTCGTTGCTACTCGTTTGTTAGAGACAGAACTCCGTGTTGGTACAAACAACAATGACATCAATGCAATTAAGAACAACGGTTCCGTTCCAGAAGGTTATACAATTAACCACTTCTTGACCGCTACCAATGCATGGTTCTTGACCACTGATGTACCTAACGGTTTGAAGATGTTTGTTCGTACACCACTCCAGAACTCTATGGATGGCGATTTTGATACTGGTAACGTCCGTTACAAGTCTCGTGAGCGCTATTCCTTTGGTGTTTCTGACCCATTAGGTGTTTACGGCTCTTACTAAAATACTCTCGTGAGGAGTTTTAGCCCCGCTCAAAAGGCGGGGTTTTTTTTTGCAATATTTATTTGCAATTTGCAAAATTGATGTAAAATAACGCTATCTGGGTAATTCACTTATGCCACCACTGCCCCAGCAGACGATGCAAAGATCGGCATAAGTACTTTTGCATAAGGAGTCCATTATGGGACGCAGCACATTTGAAGGACCGATTTTATCGGGTGATAATCGTTTTGGCCCACAACGTGACGTTGGTCCAGTCTTATTGGCTCAACAAGCCTTTTTAGATTTTGCTGTGACCTCCGCAGGTCAAGCTAATTATGGTGGCGGTTCTGGTGTATTTGTTACTTCTGACAATATTCCTAACCAAGCAGCAACTATTTGGAATCCACAGTCTGGTGCTTATAGCACTAATGGTCCTACTGTTGCTACTGCTCCTACAGCAGATGCTTCTGGAACTATTTATCGTGGCGTATCATTTTTGATCCCACAAGGATCAAACATTACTGATGTAATTATTGATGTTGGTGTTTTGCCAACTGATGGAACAGTAACAGCTAACTCTATTCAACCATACGTTTCTAACAAATTTGCTACTGCTACAGGTGTGTATGCAACGATGGCTGCTATTACTTCAGCAACTCGTGGCACTGCAACATTTGTAGGTACACAGTTAGATTACGCTTATGGCACATTACAAGACGTTCAAAATATTCAACCTGGTCAACAGCCTACATGGTTTAGCCAGATTGTTGTAACATTGAAGATCACCAATACTAGTTTAGTAGCTCCTACTTCTGGTCAAATTGCTGTGACATTGAAATATGCACAACAAGATATGAACATTGGTAATGCGACAACTTACCCATACGGTAACTTTGACTAATTAATCGAATAAATGGGGCGCACAGCTGAAGGTCGTTGCGCTTAAACGAGTGTCCTTAACACCGCCCCTTTTTATAACTTTAGGAGATTAATATGGCACAAAGCGCTAATGGAATACCTAGCACTAATAACTCGGTGCAGTCTATCAGCCGTCAAGCAAAATATGAACCGTTTGACTTGCAAGTATCTCGTGGTCAAATCAGTGGTCACACGCCTTTAAATATTTTTGGCTACGGCACAACTGGCACAACTGCTGGTTTATTTGTAACCATGTGGGAAAATTCTCCTACAACTAACTATGTATTTCCAGTATCAGCACAAGTAATGTACGTTGCTAGTACTGTAGGCGCTGGTGATTCAGGCGCATTAATTCAAGTGACTGGATTAGATGCAAACTACAACCCAATTTCTGAAGTCGTTGCATTAGGCGCAACCGCAGGTACAGGCGTAGCTACTACAAAATCATACTTTAGAATTAACAACATATCTGTTTCATTATCTTCAACAGTACAGCCTACTGGTGTTATTACCCTTCAAAACCAAGCTGCAACATCTGGTGCAGTTGAGTATGCCCAGATTAATACAGCTACTTTTAACGGTAGCACTATTAGCCTTGGCACATCCCAAATGTCGGTGTATACAGTTCCAGCAAATACTACTTTGCAGTTGACAAGATTTACTGCAAATAGTTCTTTTACTGGTAATACTGCAAACTATTGCACATATAGGGTTGTAGCACAATATCCATCAGTATTAAATTCTTCTGCCACATTGGTTCGCAGAGTGATTTTAAATACACCTTTTGTACAACAGTTTAATATTCAACGTACTTTTCCATTTGCATATCCAGCTGGTACGGATGTTCAATGGCAAATTGCCCCCAGTGCCACTACTGCTTGTACAGTAGGTATTAATATTGGTGGTGTTTTAATCGATAGCGGTATTTAAAAATGACTGCAACTTGGCAACGTAAAGAAGGCAAAAACTCAAATGGCGGATTGAATGCCAAGGGCCGTGCCTCTTTAAAAGCTGAAGGTCACAATATCAAACCACCGCAGCCTGAAGGTGGTTCACGGAAAAAATCTTTCTGTGCTCGTATGGAAGGCATGAAAAAAAGACTGACTAGTGCAGAAACGGCACATGACCCAGATTCAAGAATTAACAAATCGTTGCGTAAATGGAAATGTTAAAATGAGCGAAATGGACCCAATTTTAACCGCTAGAGAGCTAGCAACACACGCTAGTGACATTGAGCATCTTCAGGCTGATATGGACAAACTTGTTAAAGATATGGAAGATGTAAAAGAGTCCTTAGCAGCGATTCAAAGAATGCTGGGTGAGCAGGCTTCTGCTAAGAAAACATTGCATAATGTATTAACTATTGGCGCTGGCTTGGCTGGCGGTATTGTAGTTTGGATCCTTGATAGGTGGTTTAAATAATGGCTAAAAACGGATATGATCAAACTTACGAGAATGACCGTAAGGAAAATGAAGAGACTAAGGATTTGCCAAGACGTGCTGCTAGAGCGGCCGTTGATTTAGTTAAACCAAAAGAAACTAAACCTGATACTGGCGAGACTACAAATCCTATGGGTGATAAATATAAGTCAGGTGGTAAAGTGCGCTCTTCTGCATCTAAACGTGCTGATGGATGTTGTAACAAAGGATTTACTCGTGCCTAGTACCAGTAAAAAGCAGCACAATTTTATGGAAGCAATCGCCCATAATAAAGCGTTTGCGAAGAAAGTAGGAGTTCCTCAGTCGGTTGGCGAGGATTTTGTAGCGGCCGATAAAGGCAAACATTTTAAAAAAGGTGGAACTAACATGATGTCAAAAAAACGTATTAACCCAGTAGCAGCAATGATGGCAGCTCGTGCTATGCAAGCACCAGCTCCAATGATGGCCCCTCCACAAGGTGCTATGCCTGCTCCAGGCGGCATGAAAGAAGGCGGCTTGTCTAAAGAGCACCACAAGCATTTGGCTCACCACCATTTAGCTATGGCTGAGCATCACATGAAAGAGCATGAAGGACATCACAAAATGAAAAAAATGGCTTCAGGCGGCAAAGCTGAATCAATGGGCCCACGCTCAATGAAAGAAGATGTTGAAAAGGGTTCTAACAAAGAAACCAAATTTGGCGAATCTAAAGTTCAAAAACGTGGCCACACAGAAGACCGTCATCCAAAGATGAAAGAAAAAGGTCTAAATGATATTGGCACCGAAGGAATGAAGCATGGTGGCAAAGTTAAGAAAATGGCTCATGGCGGATCTACTTCTGCTCGTGCTGATGGCGCTGCTGTTCGTGGTAAAACAAAAACCAAATATTGTTAATTAGGAGAAGTATATGAAACCCCATGTAACTAAAGAGCATATGGAGCCAATGGCTGGTCCAGATATGGAGCGCCATGATGAGTTCATTTCTGAGCATGAAACTGAGAGCCATAAGCATCATAAGCATGAATTCAAAAAGCACAAAGCTTCGCATGAGCACCATATGGATCATGTAGAAAAAATGTGTCACGGTGGCAAGGCTCACAAATGAGAGCCAGTCGTGGAATGGGCGCAGTAAACCCTTCCAAGATGCCCAGTAGAAAGATTATCCAAAGAAAGGATAATCCTGATGCTGTTGCGATGTATGCAAAAGGTGGGGAAGTTTGGGATAAACCTCGTCCGAAAGGACTTGGAAAACCTAAGCATTTAAGTGCTGCTAAAAAGTCAAAAGCTAAAGCAATGGTGAAAGCTGCTGGCAGGCCTTACCCAAATTTAGTTGACAATATGAGAGCTGCAAGGAAAAAATAATGGCTGAAAAATGGATTCAACACGCTATTAAACGAGCTGGTGCTTTGAGAGAAGCGCTGCACGTAAAAGAAGGCCATAAAATCCCAGAAAAGAAGCTGGAAGCTGCCGCTAAGAAGCCTGGAAAGTTAGGTCAACGTGCTCGTCTTGCTGAAACTCTTAAAGGTTTTAAGCATAAATAATGACTACTACTGGAGCATCCGTATTTGATTTAAACATGAACGAACTCGTAGAAGAGGCGTTCGAGCGGTGCGGTGCTGAATTAAGAACGGGTTATGATTTAAGAACGGCTACTCGGTCATTAAATATTTTGACTGTTGAGTGGGCCAATCGAGGTATTAACCTTTGGACGGTAGAAGAAGGTCAGATCCCCATGAATACGGGTCAGATTACCTATCCATTGCCAATTGACACAATTGATTTATTAAGCCAAGTGATTCGTACTGGGACGCTGCAAAACCAGATCGACATTAACATTAGCCGTATTTCTGAAGATACTTACTCCACCATTCCTAATAAATTGGCCGTTGGCAGACCTATTCAAGTATGGATCAATCGTCAATCTGGTCAAACCAATCCTACGGCTTATACTCTTGTTGGCAACGGCTCTAATGGTAATGGCGGCATCTCTGCTACAGATACCACGATTCAGCTTACTCCAGCTGATTTAACGGGTCTTGCAGCCACTGGTTATATCAAAATAGACTCTGAGATTATCTACTATCCAAATGTCTCTACGACCTCTGCACAGCTGTTAAATTGCTATCGTGGACAGGCTGGCACAACGGCTGCAACACATGCCACTTCTGCGCCAATTAGCACAACCAATTTGCCGTGTATCAACGTCTGGCCTACCCCCAATTCACCAGGTAGTCAATACACATTTGTCTACTGGCGTTTGCGTAGAATTCAAGATGCTGGTTCTGGCGTTACAACCAACGATATTCCATTCCGTTTTATTTCAGCTTTAGTGGCTGGATTAGCATACTATTTATCCCAGAAGGTTCCTGGCGTTGATCCAAATAGAATAGCCATGCTGAAAGCAGACTACATGGAACAATGGACGCTGGCATCCGAAGAGGATCGTGAAAAAGCGCCCGTACGCTTTGTGCCACGAGCTTCTTTTTATACGGGGGGTAGACGGTAATGCCTGATTTAAAGCTTACCCCTCAAGAAAAAAATATTGTTCAATATCATAGGGATAATATTGCATTTAACAATGTTGGCACTGGCCCACAAGGAGAGCCTGTGACTGTATATAGCACAGGCGTAACTATGGATAGCGGGCCCCACAAAGGTAAGTCTGCATTAGTTCCTGGTTATATCCAAGGCAAACAATATGAAGATCCAGATCTTATTCGAGAATATTGGCGTACAGATATAAACAAAGGTAAGTTCCCTATTTATAATACTCCTGAAGAAGGAGATAAACGGGCTAAAGAAATACACAAAATTATGGACGAAGAAGTTGGCGCTGCTGAAAAAGCTGGTAGAGCATCAAAATCTGAACAATATAAAAAAGGCGGTGCGGTACAAGATAAATACCGCAAAGAAAAGTTAGTCAAAGGATATTCTGGTCAGCCCACTAGTCAGACTAGAGTATTTAATGGAACTATAGTACGTGGTCACGGCATCGAAACGAAGGGCAAGACTAAAGGCAGGATAGTTTAATGCCTAGTAAATATGCATCAGGCAAATATGCTATTGCCCAATGTGATAGATGTGGCTTTAGATACAAGTTGATGGATTTAAAGAAAGAAATTATCAAGACAAAACTTTATAATATTAAAGTTTGTCCTGAATGTTGGGATCCAGATCAGCCACAGTTGAGCTTGGGATTATATCCTGTGAATGATCCTCAGGCGGTGCGTGAGCCTCGCCCAGACGTAAGTTATCAAGTTGGCGGTACTTATGGGTTAATGACCAATCCATATGACCCAAATGTAAACGCTCTTGATAGTGCAGGCTACTCATCTGATGGCAGTAGGCAGATACAATGGGGTTGGAACCCTGTAGGTGGTGCAAGTTATTTTGACAGTTATTTAACTCCAAACTCCTTGCTTCCTGTTATAACAATCGGTACAGTATCAATTACAACGACTTAGGAGTATTAAAATGGATAAAGAAGATATCAAACAAGACAAAAAGCTCATTAAAAAAGCTTTTGGTATGCATGACAAACAAGAACATCATGGCGAACATACTGATCTTTCTGGCCTGAAAAAAGGCGGTAAGATTAAAAAGATGGCTAAAGGTGGCGTGACAGGCAAAGAAATGAAAGCTGTCGGCCGCAATATGGCCCGTGCTATGAATCAAAAATCAAGCTCAAGAGGTCGTTAATATGGCAACCGCAAAGAATGTAAAGCCTACAACCAAGAATAGCCCAAAGGTTACAATTGGTAAGAATAAATTTGCTGAACCAGCAGATACTTATGCCAATCCGCACACCAATAAAGAAAAGCATATTACTGGCCAAGAAGTGATGGATCGTGGTGAGTTTGTCCATACCAAATCAGCTAAAGATGCTAAGTTAACAGATCCTGTTAAAAGCGGTGTTTGCTACGCTGAAACCAAAGAAACTAAAACTTCTGGCATAGAAATGCGTGGCGCAGGCGCAGCAACTAAAGGACGCATGTCCAGAGGCCCAATGGCATGATGACATACCAGCAGCTGTGGCAAGCGATTCAAGATTACGCTGAAACCACAGAGTCACTCTTTGTAGCAAATATTCCCCTGTTTGTTCAGGAGGCGGAAGACCGCATCTATAATTCGGTGCAGATTCCTTCCTTACGGAAAAATGTTACAGGTAACTTAACTGCTGGTAATCCTTATTTATCGTTGCCAATGGACTATCTATCAACCTATTCATTGGCTATTATTGATAGTAGTGGCAACTACAATTACATTTTGAATAAAGATGTAAACTTTTTGCGTCAGTCATTCCCCAATCCAAATACCACTGGAATGCCTTATTGTTACGCCCTTTTTGGGTCACAGTTGGCTAATATCAATGAATTGTCATTGATTATTGGGCCTACGCCAGATTCCAATTACACGGCAGAATTGCATTATTATTACTATCCGACAACCATTGTTCAGGGTCAAATTAACATTTGGAATATTGTTAATCCAGGATCTAGCTATGCTGCTGGAACCTACGAAAATATACCGTTGACAGGCGGAACGGGTTCTGGCGCTATTGCCACGATTGTTGTTGGAAATACCAGCACGGTGACATCCGTTACCATTACTAATGGCGGTAATTACTATGTTGTTGGCGATCAATTAAGCGCTGCTACCACCAATTTGGGCGGTGGTACTGGTACAGGGTTTACCCTTACGGTTACTAGCATATCAAATGCTACAGGCACCAGCTGGCTTGGTGATAACTATGACCCAGTGCTTTTTTATGGCGCTATGCGTGAAGCGATGCTTTTCCAGCGTCAAGAGGCCGATGTTATTAAATCTTATGAAGAGAAGTACCAAGAGGCTCTTGCACAACTCAAACGCCTTGGAGATGGTCTGGAGCGTAATGATGCTTACAGACGTGGTCAAACTAGCCTACCTTATAACAGACTATAACTATGCCAATCTTCCAAGCCGCTTGTAATGTGTTCCAGCAAAATTTGCTCAATGGTAATGAGAACTTTACCAACGGCACTTATTACATTGCTTTATACAATGCCAATGCCAATTTGAACGCCACCACCACGGCCTATACCACAGTAAATGAGGTTACAGGAACGGGTTATACGGCTGGCGGAATACCATTAGTAATATCCCAGACCCCTACGATTAATAACCAATACAACACGACTTACGTGTCATTTCAAAACGCAGTTTGGAGTCCTGCTGCGTTTACTTGTAGGGGTGCATTGGTATATAATTACACTACAAAAGCAGCTTGTTTTGTGTTGAATTTTGGGTCTGATAAGACTTGTAACAACAGCTTTACGGTGACTTTCCCAGCAGCGACTTACTCGTCTGCTATTTTAACGATTAGTAGTTATACGGATGCAAACGTAGTCAGTTCAGGCGATTAAGGAGATTTCATGACTAAAGAATTATCAAATTTTGGCGATCAAGCCGTGGCAACATTACAAGCTAATGCTGTTATCCCAGAAGGTATGGGCGTAGAAGGTTACTACCATGTAGAGTGCCGTGATGCAAATGGCAATCTTAAATGGACAGATGACCTTCCTAACCTGGTTGTTGCCGTAGGTAAACAGCTAATGCTCAATACCTTATTGACAACATCTGGCACATATACCACTGTTGGACCATTTTTAGGTTTGATTTCTAATAGCTTTACTGCTTCAGCATCAGACACAATGGCTTCCCATACATGGACAGAGTTTACTAACTACACGGTTAGTGGTTCAGCAGTTCGTGGTACAGCCGTATTTGGCGCAGCAACCTCTACTGGTTCTACACCATCTAACGTAACTTCATCTACCGCTACTGCTATTACATACACTATTACTGGTGCTGGTGGTACTATTTATGGTTGCTTCTTGGTAACTGGTACTAGCGCTGTAAGCACACAAAGCTCAACAGCTGGTGTTTTATACAGTGAAGGATTGTTTAGTACAGCTAAAACAACTACATCTGGTGATACAGTTTCGGTAACATATTCGACTACTGCTACTAGCTAAGGAGCTTTAAATGGCTCTAGTGATAGCGGATCGTGTCCAGCAGCAGGGATCGGCCAATACTACTGTTAGTTTTACGCTCAGTTCGGGCGTAACAGGGTATCAATCGTTCTCTGTTATTGGTAACGGCAATACAACTTACTATTCTGCAACCGATGCTTCTGGTAACTGGGAGGTCGGTGTTGGAACCTATTCAACCACTGGACCAACATTAACTCGTACTACCATTATCTCCTCTTCCAATTCGGGAAGTGCTGTATCTACATTTGGTAACCCAGTAAACGTATTTGTTACTTATCCATCCGAAGACGCTGTATACGCAAACGGCACAGTATTAGTTGCTCCTAGTGGCGCATTACTACCAACCGCTAACGGTGGTACAGGAACATCAGGCTTAAGCGGATACGTTTACGGCAATGGTGGTTCTGCTATGACGGCTAGCACCACAATCCCTACTAGCGCTTTATCTGGCACTGTACCAATCGCTAATGGCGGAACAGGTCAAATTACAGCTAGCGCAGCATTTAACGCATTATCACCAATTACTACAACTGGTGATTTAATCATTGGTAACGGCACAAACAGCGCAACACGTCTTGGTATTGGCACTAGTGGATATGTTTTAACCTCTAATGGTACAACAGCTTCTTGGCAGACACTTCCTGCATCGGGCGTAACTAAAGCACAAAGTATTGCTTATGCCATGACCTTGGGCTTCTGAAAATTTAAAGGAAAATAAATCATGGCAAACCCAAACATTGCAGCACTAACCTCTATATATGGCAACACGGCTTATGTGGTTCCATCGACAACGGCAGCTACTGCTACATGGACTTATAACGGCTCAACATCACTCACTGGCTTAACACCAGCGTCTGGCACCGTTAATAAAATTACTGGATTGATTGTGTCTAACACAACTGCTTCAGCTGCTTATGCAACTGTTGGTGTGGGCAACAACGCCACGTTCGGCTCTGCTACAGTGATTGGCTACTTGGCTTATCAGATCTCTGTACCAGCCAACGCTTCTTTGATCGTGGTTGATAAAACCACTGATCTGTATATCACGGAGAATCAATCTGTTGGTGTGACTTCTGGTACAGCTTCTGCGCTGACCTACACAGCAATTTTTGAGGCAATCTCATAATTTATTATGAGTGAAAGATATGTAGGTGCTTGGCTTACTGATGGCGGATTTAATCCGCTGACTGCGCCTACGCCTAGTTACACATATAATTTATACGCTTGGGGGGATAATTCTCAAGGTCAATCAGGTCTTGGAAATACAACAACATATTCATCACCTAAACAAGTTGGCTTTTTAGCCAATTGGTTAAGTGTTTCTAGTGGCATGTATTTTACAATGGCAATTAAAACAGACGGCACACTTTGGACTTGTGGATACAATACTGTTGGCCAACTAGGACTTGGAAACACAACTAATTACTCTTCACCCAAACAAGTAGGCGCATTAACAAATTGGCTAAACGGTTCTTGTGGAACCAATTATTGTGCGGCAATAAAAACTGATAACACCCTTTGGACATGGGGTGGCAATACCACTTTTGGGCAACTAGGTTTAGGAAATAGAACAAGCTATTCCTCACCAAAACAAGTTGGATTACTGACTAATTGGTTGATTGTTTCATGCGGTCAGTATCATACAATGTCTATTAAAACTAACGGAACATTATGGGCTTGGGGAAGAAGTGACTCTGGTCAGTTAGGGTTAAATAACGGAACATATTATTCTTCTCCTAAACAAGTTGGATCTCTTACTAACTGGGCAAATATTGTTTGCGGAACTGGTTGTTCTATCGCTATAAAAACAGATGGGACATTATGGGGTTGGGGAATAAATACAAGTGGTCAATTGGGTATAGGCACTTATACCAATATTTCTAGTCCACAACAAATTGGCGCTTTAGCAACTTGGTCAAAAATAGCCACAGCAAGTGTAAGCACTTTTGCAATTAAAACCAATGGCTCTTTGTGGGGTTGGGGGTCAAGCAACTATGGACAATTAGGCATCAACAACACAACAAATTATTCATCTCCAAAACAAATTGGATCTTTAACGACTTGGAACACTGTCACAGGGTTAAGATATTCTACTTTAGCAATAAAAACTGACGGAACCCTATGGTCTTGGGGCCAAAATAGTACCGGTCAATTAGGAATAGGAAATACAACAGCATATTCATCTCCAAAACAAGTGGGACTTTTAACTACATGGGCTGTGCTACCTAAAGGTACACAAACAACTTCAGCTTTTGGATTAGCTTACTAATATGCCAATAACCTACCCCTACATCCAATACGGTGGCATCTGGACAACAAGCCAAGCCACTGATGCCGTTGCCTCTGGCACTTGGGCTGTTCCACCTACGCCTAAGTTATATGCTTGGGGCCAAAATAATTATGGACAATTAGGATTAGGAAGCACAACAGCTTACTCTTCTCCTAAACAAGTTGGCACATTAACCACGTGGCTAACCGTATCTAGCGGTCTTTATTTTGCTGCAGCTATTAAATCCGATGGCACTCTTTGGATGTGGGGAAGAAATAATCAAGGGCAGTTAGGATTAGGAAATACAACATCCTACTCATCTCCAAAACAGGTTGGAGCGTTAACGAATTGGTCAAAAATATCAACTGAATTTAGTAGTGCAGCCACACCATTTACTGTAGCAATTAAAACTGATGGAACACTTTGGTCCTGGGGGTACAATGCTCAAGGCCAACTTGGCCTTGGAAATCAGACTTATTATTCATCGCCTAAACAAATAGGCGTGTTAACAAACTGGTTAACTTTATCTAATCAATATAATCACGTAATCTCTGTTAAAACCGATGGTACTTTATGGGGTTGGGGTGGTAATGCCCAAGGACAACTTGGGCTTAATAATCGGACCAATTATTCATCTCCTAAACAAATTGGAGCCTTAAATAATTGGTCTGTCGCTACAGCAGCAACAAATGCTACTTTAGCTATTCAAACCAACGGAACTTTATGGGCTTGGGGTTTTAGTTCGTTTGGGCAATTAGGAAGAGGTGGAAATGGAAAATATTCTTCTCCAGTACAAGTGGGTTCCCTTACTAATTGGCTAAACATAACTAGCAGTAGATATAGTATGCTGGCAACAAAAACCGATGGTACTCTATGGTCTTGGGGATTTAACAGTTTTGGACAATTAGGTTTGGGTAATACAACAAACTATTCATCTCCAAAGCAAGTTGGGTCTTTAACCAATTGGTCAACAATAAGTGGCGGAAGATATGTATTTGCTAGTATTAAACCAGACGGCACTCTTTGGATGTGGGGAAATAATACTCAAGGTCAATTAGGCTTTGGAAACACAACATATTATTCATCGCCAAAACAAGTTGGATCTTTAACTTCTTGGTTAAATATTTCAGCAAATTATGGCACTTTAGGCATTGCAAAAACATAATGCATACCTTGTTCGTACTCATTTTTGTGTATACTAATCCCCCCAAGAGGAGGATATACCCATGAAAAAAACATTACATTTTCTGTCTGGAATTCCACGTTCAGGCTCTACAGTATTAGCTGCTATTCTTAACCAAAACCCAGAAACCCACGTCAGCACAACTTCTGGCTTGGTTCATGCGCTAGATGGTCTTGCCAATACTTGGCATTCTGCTGGGTTACTTAATGAAAACGACCCAGACCGCAAGAAGTTAGCGCAGACTATGCGTGGCATGATTGATGCGTTCTATGAGGACACTGATAAGCCCGTAGTAATCGACAAAGGTCGTGGTTGGCCTATTCCCATCATTATGGGCGCTATGACTCAGGTATTAGGTCACGCACCAAAGATCATCGCTACAGTACGCCCTGTACCAGACTGTATGGCTTCTTTTGTACGAGTAGCAAAGCCCGAAGACCTTGATGAGTTCATGTACTCAGGACAGTTGGCTGACCACTTAAAGGCAGCTTATATCTCCCTACAGCAAGGCTATGAAGCCATGCCAGAGAACTTCCTGTTTGTAGAGTACGACAACCTACTCGCAGACCCTAAAAAAGAATTAGACCGCATCCATGAGTTCCTTGGATTAGCGCCATTTGAGTATGACTTGTCTAACATTGACGGCACACCAGTAAAAGAAGATGACGAGAACCTACATGGTTACGCTGGTATGCACGACATCAAGCCAGAGCTAAAGAAACAGCACTCAGACCGCTCGCAAGATCTATTAAAGCATCACTACAATCAGTTCTGCCAGCCAGAGTTCTGGAATGACAACAAGCGCACTATGCCTGAGTTAGATGACTTAGACTTGCAGTTAGCCGCTGGTAAAATCGGTGACTTTGTTGAGGGATGGAGACTATCTGAGAAGCTACATGCCGAGCGCCCAACAGACCATCGTGCAGCCTATAACCGTTCATGGTACTTACTCAAGCAAGGAAAGGTGCGGGAAGGCTATAAAGAGATGGATCGAGGACGTTTCTGTGGAATCATTGGCGAGCGTCATCCAGACACCCCAATGCCAGAATGGGACGGGCGTTCTAAAGGCACAATCTTGCTCTATTGCGATCATGGATTAGGCGATCAGATCCATCAAGTACGCTATGCTAAAGACTTAGTTGCCCGTGGTAATAAAGTGATTGTTTGCTGTTCTGGTCAACTGGCGCAGTTGTTTTCCCAAGTTGAAGGTGTGTCTGCTGTGATTCAGCATGGTGCTGAGTATGGTATTTACCATGACTTTTGGGCGTTTGCTATGGTAGCTCCAAACTACCTTGGCTATGAGATGAGTGACCTTAAAGGCGCACCATACATTCCTAAGCCAAACGTCATCAAAGGCCGTAAAAAGCGCATTGGATTGCGTTGGCAGGGTAACTCTAAGTTCGAAGATGACCATAACAAGAAGTTCCCATACAACTTGTTATTTAATGCGGTACAAGGTGCTGACTATGAGTTCATCTCATTGCAGCGTGACGAAGGCGCAGATGCTTGCCCACCATGGGTAAAACGGGTATCATTAGATAGTTGGCAAGATACCCAGGCAGCAGTAGCGTCTTGTGACTTGGTGATCTCGTCATGCACCTCAGTAAGCCATTTGGCAGCCGCTATGGGCATTGAGACTTGGGTAGTTATTCCAGTGATGGGTTACTACCTGTACGCTTTAGATGGCGATACATGCCCGTACTACGACAACATGACCTTGTTCCGCCAAGAAGTATTTGGTGAATGGCAAACTCCGTTTGATCGCATTAAGGCTAAACTAACAGTAGAAAAACCACAGATAAGAATGGTAAGTTAATGAGCTATCGGTATTCTAATTCCTTCATTGACCCAGGGTTAAACACCCTGACTAGTCCATCCCCCTCTGGATCATACACCCAATATGGAGGCATCTGGAAACTCTCCGCAGCAAGCGCAGCTCAGGGGGCTGGCACTTGGGCTACTCCGCCAGCTCCTCATCTATTAAGTTGGGGAAATAATAATAACGGCCAATTAGGCATTAGTAACATTACTAATTATTCTTCTCCTAAACAAGTAGGAGCATTAACAAATTGGTCTGTTATTTCTGCTCAAAATATTGCGTTTGTTTCCATTAAAACAGATGGTACTTTATGGTCTTGGGGCGCTAATAATTTGGGTCAATTAGGAAACGGTAATACTACCAAATATTCATCACCAAAACAAGTGGGCGCTTTAACAAACTGGTTAAAAGTTTCTTGCGGTTCTTACCATGCGGTCGCCATCAAAACTGATGGCACAGCTTGGGTATGGGGATATAATTATTCTGGTCAATTAGGTATTTCAACAAACGCTGGTGTAGTTACCGCTGGAGCAACATCGCCTGTTCAACTAGGAGCGCTGACAAATTGGTCAAAATCTTTTTGTGGCGGTCAAAATTCTTTTGCGATTAAAACAGATGGCACTCTATGGGCTTGGGGAAATAACGGTCAAGGTCAACTAGGCTTGGGAAATAGAACAAATTATTCATCTCCAAAGCAAGTTGGTTCATTAACAAATTGGCTTAGCATTGCATCTGGTTATTATTTAACAGTTGGATTACAAACAAATGGCACAATTTGGTCTTGGGGGCAAAATAACTACGGGCAATTAGGCCTTGGAAATACAACATCCTACTCATCTCCTAAGCAAGTTGGGTCTCTTACTACATGGCTAAACGCAACAGCAACTTATGGTTCTGTAACTGCTATCAAAACTGACGGCACTCTCTGGTCTTGGGGGTATAACACAGCTGGCCAATTAGGTATAGGAAACACAACCAATTATTCGTCCCCTAAGCAAATAGGATCCCTAACCAATTGGGCTGTAATATCTGGGGCTGGCGCTTCTCAAGCAGCAATATATGGCATTAAATCAGATGGCTCTTTATGGGCTTGGGGGTATAACGCTCAGGGGCAATTAGGACTAGGAAACATAACAAATTATTCTTCTCCAAAACAAGTTGGTTCATTAACTACATGGTCAACAATTTCAATAAGCCAAAATTCAACATTTGGTATAGCAAAAACTTAACAAAAGGAGTATTAACATGGCATTATATGTACAAGTATTAAACAATGAAGTTAAACAGTGTATCGACACCTTACCTGCTGAAGGCGTAGGTAATGCTGGATGGAAGAACGCAATTGAAGTTCACCCAACCATCATTCCAAATCGTCAAGGTTACACAGCGCACACATTTGATCTAACTCAAGATCCAGTGCAAATCGTGTACGGCACATTTGACATTCCTGTAGCAGATCGTCAGGCTGGCATGATTGCTAACGCTAATTTTGAAGTAAGTCAATTACTCCAAGGTATGGCACGTGATCCATCTATATTTGATGCGACTAAAGTATCTGCTGCTCAGTCTGCTGCTGCGACCAAAATTGCGGCTATTGAAGCTGCTACAACGCACGACCAATTGGATGCTATTCAGTGAAACTAAATTTGGGTTGTGGGTACAATAAGTTTGATGGCTACGTCAATGTAGACCATGATTCCCTGTGCCAGCCCGATATCGTTGCAGACCTAGAAGACCGATTGCCTTTTGAAGATAACTCGGTGGATGAGATTATTATGTATCACGTCTTGGAGCATTTGGGTCAGGATGTAAAGACTTACTTTTCTATATGGAAAGAGCTTTACCGCATTCTCAAAAATGACGGAGAGTTGAAAATTACGGTTCCCCACTGGAACCATGAAAACTTCCATCACGATCCTACCCATGTCCGCAAAGTGACTCCTGTTGGCGTTAATATGTTTAGTCAAAAGAAAAATCGCCAGACGATTGAAGAAAATGGTCAAGAAACAACACTAGGGTTACAACTAGGAATAGATATAGAGGTTGTTGGCGTACACTATGATTTATCGCCTTGGTTCCAGCAAGCTATGCAGGGTCAACCCAGAGAAATAGTGGAAAGGGAAATGGGGCGATATAACAATAGTTGTCATCAAATCCACATCTATGCAAAGGCGATTAAATGAAAAAGATCCTCATCATGGGCTTGCCAGGTTCTGGTAAGACTTATTTAGCACAAGCATTAAAAGCTTATTTAGAAGAGCATGGGGAAATGTCCTATGCTAGAGCATTACAAGAGCATATTGTTGATCTTGGTTGCCAAGTGACTTGGTTCAATGCCGATGAAGTGCGTAAGAAATATAACGACTGGGATTTCTCAAAAGAAGGGCGTATTCGTCAATCTCTACGCATGGCTGAGTTTGCGCTGTCCGCTGGCGGTGATTATGTGATCTGTGATTTTGTAGCGCCCTTGGTTGAGATGCGTAACAACTTCAAAGCAGACTGGACAATCTGGGTCGATACCATTGACGCTGGTCGGTTTGAAGATACCAACAAAGCGTTCGTGCCTCCAGAGGTGTACGACTTCAGAGTAACGGAACAAAACTGCGAGAAATGGGCTGAGTTCATTGGCAACCACATTATTGAGAATCGCAGACGCCCTACCTTTGATTGGCAAAAAGAGACAGTACAAATGTTAGGCAGGTGGCAGCCGTGGCATGTGGGCCACAGAGCGCTATTTGAACGCTCTATAGCTAAGACTGGTCAAGTAGTTATTCAGATTCGTGACTGTCAAGGCTGGCAGGGTTCCAACCCATTTGCCATAGAGCAAGTTAAGGGCTATATCAAGCGTGATCTAGATCCGTTGTATCAAGGACAGTATGAAATCCAAGTAGTGCCAAATATTGTAAATATCACCTATGGACGTGATGTTGGCTATAAAATTGAGCAAGAAAGCTTTGATAAATCAGTAACTGATATTAGTGCTACAAAAATCCGCAAGGAGATGGGAATTGAGTGATAGCCCCGTTAGAAGCTTAGCTAAAGCCATTTCTTGGAGGGTTACAGGAACGCTAGATACCTTTATAATTAGCTGGATTATAACTGGTCAAGCGCTATTGGCTTCTAGCATTGCTTTAACCGAGATTATGACAAAAATATGCCTGTTTTGGCTTCATGAACGGGTTTGGAATAAGATTAACTTCGGTAGACAATAATGTTTGGAATAACAGCCTTCGCACAATCTCCTTATGCCAGTTTAGGCGGCAATAGTTATCAGCTTTCTATTACGGAAGCTACGGTAGCTGTTGCCGATGCTAACAGCGAAGCAGATCAATTTTTTGAGGGCATTGTAGAAGGCTTTACTGCGGCAGATAGTAATACACAAAGTTCCGCTTTCTTGGATACTTTGATTGAAAATATTACGATGGCCGATTCTGAAACGGCCGCACAAACATCCAGTTTAAGTATTGCTGAAAATTTCAATCCTTTAGAAAATGAAGTGATTGGTTCTGCTTATACATTCTCATTATCAGAGAATGTCAATATGGCGGAAACAGAAACCTATGTTTATCTCATAGGGTTTACCATTACCGAAAATGTAAGTATGGCAGATTCTTATGTGGCTAATGCTGCTTTATTTAATAGCATTACTGAAAACTTTAGTGTTGGAGATGTCAACAGCCAGGCAGACGCTTTCTTTGATTCAATTGTTGAAGGACTTGGTGTTGCCAACTCCCAGGCGGTACAGGCTGCTTTAAAAGACAGTATTACAGAAAATATTGGTATGGCAGATTCTTATGTATTCGGATTTATAGCATCCGTTACAGAGAATGTTGGAATGGCAGATTCTAATACAGCTGCGTTGGTCATTACATTTACTATTGCTGAAAATTTCAATATTGCTGATAGCTATAGCTCTCCATTCCATTTCCTTGATTCTATTATAGAAAATGTCAACCTGGGCGATTTGAATAGTACCACGGATTGGATTAAAATTAACGACAATCAGACCCCAAATTGGGTACAAATTAACAATAATCAGTAAGGATTAACATGGCAGAATCGTACTCAACATCACTAAGATTAACCCTGATTGGGGATGGTGACTTATCTGGCACATGGGGTGACGTAACCAACGCTAACATTGGAACCCTTTTGGAAGAGGCCATTTGTGGCGTTATTTCAGTACCAATGGGTGATACTAACTATACCCTGCAAAGTTTAAACGGAGTAAAAGACCAGGCTAGGGCTGCCGTCATTGTAGCTACAGGCGCTAACACGGCCGTACGTCAAGTAATTGCCCCATTGGTTCCTAAACTGTATATTCTGAATAACTCTACTACTGGCGGTTATAACGTCACCATTGGTGGATCAACAGGCTCTGTAGTCACAGTTCCAGCTGGTCAATCGGCTCTTGTTTATTGCGATGGCACAAACTTTTATAACGGTATTACCGTGGCAGCATCAGCCGCAACTACCTTGGGCGGAGGAGCAGCCAATCAAATCCTATACCAAGCCAGTACAAGTAATACTCAATTTATCACGGCCCCTACCACAGCCAATTCTTTTTTATACTGGACAGGATCTTCTTTTTCATGGAGCACAATTAGCGCAACTTTGACAGTTGGCTTATCAGCCATTAGTGGTGGTACTTCTGGTTATGTTCTTTACAACAATGGTGGTGTTTTAGGAAATTCAGCCGTAACAGGATCTGGAACTGTTGTTCTAGACAATAGCCCATCATTTACAGGAACTCCTACATTTGCTTCTGCTCCTACCGTTGGCGGTTATTCTGTGTTGACAACCAATACTGGCGTATCTGCTGGTGGTAACAATACCTTTACTGGCACCAATTCATTTAGCACGGCTCCAACAGTTGGCGGCTATAGCGTAGTAACAACCAATAATTTATCTGGGTATGCTCAATTAAGTGGCACAAATAACTTTACTGGAGCAAATAACTATAGTTCTACAGCTAGCATAACCGCAACAGGAACCAACGCAGGTAACCAGCGTATTGGTGTAACTTACAGCACTTATAGTTCTGGACTTTCAGCTGTGTCATTGCAACTTGCTGGTAATGGTGTTGGAGTTTTATTTGATACAAGTACTTATAGTTTGGGTCTTTTAAATGGCTTTGGAGGTGGTAGTGGTACATATTTATCAATAACTCCTATAAGTGGTGCTATTGGATTAAGTAATAATACTTTATATACATCCGCTGTTGATGCTATTAAAGGTGGTAGTTCTACTGCGTGGATTGCTACGTCAGACATTCGCCTTAAAAATAATATCCAAGACTATACAAAAGGTCTTGATTTATTAAATCAAATTAAACCTAGAACATGGGTATACAACGGCAAAGGCGGCTCTACTAAAGGTTCAGAAGGTCTTGGTGTAGTTGCTGATGAAATTGAACAAGTTTTACCAAGTGTTATTAAAACTGTGTTAGGAAAACTAAATCCTGAAGACACAGAAAATACTAATATTAAACATGTAGATACTACAGAAATTACTTGGTTATTAGTTAACGCAGTTAAAGAACTTAGTGCAAAAGTAACGGCACTAGAAGAACAGATTCTCAACCTAGGAGTTAAATAATGTTTATTATTACATGGTTATTTGACAAGCTAGGCTATATGCCTAAGATAGATATGGAAATTGGCAAAATCAAATCTGAAAATGCCCAATGGCCATTTCCTGTAGCAAAAATAACCAGCCTTTCTAAGCCACTTGAGTTTCCAGTTGAAAAAAAGAAACGCCCGTATGTAAGAAAAGCAACTACTCGCAAGCCAAAACCTGAAGCCGTTAGTAAACCTGCCCGTGCCAAGAAGAAATGAACAAAATATTCAATGACCTTCTTACTGGAAAAGATAATGAAACACATGATATTGGTCGTTGGTCGTTGGTATTTACTATGTTTGCATTTCTTGGAGCTTGCATTTTTAATGCTGTGCATTCAGGTCTTATAGATTTAGAAAAGTTTTATATGGGTGTGGCAGCGATTGTGGGCGCCCATGGTGCAGCGCTTTTGATGAAAAAGGACTCAGAACCTGATTCCGTTACGGAGGATAAGTAATGTGGAGCTTTATAGATGAGTACCTTAATTACATCAAAGTGGGAGTTTGTGTATTGTTGGGGTGTGCTTTGTTTTATAGTGGGTTTCATATCGGTAATGGTCGATATTTGGAATACAAAGCAAGCGTTGAAGCTACCGCCAAAGCGCAAGAAGCTCAGGTCGAATCAATCCAAAAACAACATGAATTAGTAACAAAAGGAATTCAAGATGAATATGAAGCTAAGCTTGCTGCTGTGCATAACTACTATCGGACTGCTAGCGTGTGGAACAAGCCCAGTAGCAGTTCAGTGCCCAGCATTTCCAATGCCCCCAAGCTCCCTGATGTTATCGCCTCCTACAATGAACTTGCTGGACAGTGCGCTCAAACCACGCTCCAATTAATTGAGCTTCAAAAGTGGCTTAACGAGCAAGTAGGAATTAAATGACTTTTGAACAATTGGAACAATTGGGTATTGGACCTAAGCTTTGGCTTGATCCTTTAAATGCTGCATTTGAAAAATACGGCATGAATACCCCATTGCGCCAAGCTGCTTTTATAGGTCAGTGCCAACATGAATCCAGCAATTTTCTTCATTTAGAAGAGAATTTACATTATTCCGCTGTTGAATTGATGAAAACATGGCCTAGCCGTTTTCCCAATATTAATGTTGCCATGCAATACGCCAACAATCCAGAAAAGATTGCCAATAAAGTTTATGAAGGCAGGATGGGCAATAACGAAGAAGGTGACGGATGGGCGTACCACGGGCGTGGATTGATTCAGCTGACAGGCCGTGATAACTATACAAAGTGTGGCACTGCCCTAGGATTTGATTTAGTAAGCAATCCAGAGCTATTGGTCCAACCTAAATACGCTGCATTATCTGCGGGCTGGTTTTTTAATAAGCACGGCCTGAATGCACTGGCCGACTCCCAAGACTATGAGTCCATGACGATGCGTATCAATGGCGGCACAGTTGGTTTGGAAGATCGTATCAAAAAAATTAATCATGCGTTAAGCGTATTAGGATAAACCATGCCATTACAAAAACTACAATACCGTCCAGGTGTTTACCGTGAAGGAACCGACTACTCAAATGAGGGGGGTTTCTATGACGGGGATAAAGTACGTTTTCGTTCTGGTTTGCCTGAAAAAATTGGCGGATGGATTCAAGTTGCTGCTAAACAATTTTTAGGATTTTGCCGTGCATTATGGACATGGACGGCATTGAATGCGGCCAATTATATTGGCGTGGGTACACAGCTTAAGTATTATATTTATTCTGGTGGTAACTATTATGATATTACCCCAATCACTCAAACCGATTCTCTTTCCAATCCTATCACCGCCAATACAAGCACTCCATCGGAAAAATTAACCATTGTAGATGGATCTAACACTGCAAACGTAGGAGATTACATTATTATCTCTGGCGCTACTAGCTTAGGTGGAAACATGACGGCATCTATTCTGAATCAAGAATATGTTATTACTGCCATTAATCCAAGCACCAATAGCTATAACGTCATTGCTTATTCATCACAAGTTCAGGCTGGTTCATTTGTAGTTGGCACGGTTTATACGATTCAATATGTTGGCACGACCAACTTTACTTTAATCGGTGCAAACAGCAATGCATTAGGAACTATATTTACCGCTACTGGGGCAGGAACAGGCACAGGAATTGCAGGCACTCCCGTCTATTCCACATCCAGCGATACTGGTCAAGGTGGAACGGTCACCATTCAATATGAACTGCCAGTTGGCTTGGCTGTAGCATCTGTCAGTAACGGCTGGGGAACTGGTCCGTGGGGTGGAGCAAACGGTAGCAGTTTGGTCAATTTAAACAATCCATTTACTACTACGAATGGCAGCGGTGTTATTACAGTAACACAGGCAAATCATGGATTAACAACGGGCAATAGCGTATTTTTTCAAACAGTAACCAACCCAGTAGGCGGTATACCAGCAATTTTATTGCAACAAGCTTTTGTGGTTACGGTGGTAAATACCAATAGCTATACCATTAATATTTCACCCATTACCACATCCGATTCTTCTACTTTTGGATCTGGAGCTACTAGCATTACTGTTTCGGCATCAGATGCCATGAACATTTATCCTAATATGCTGGTGATTGGAACCAATGTTCCATCTGGCACAACAGTCAGTTCATTATATGTTACTGGCTTGACCACGGTACCCATCAATGGATTAACAACAGGCGCAAGCTCTGGTACTTATACTTATACTTATTATGATTACACCACCATTACTGCTGGCACTGGAGTAGGCGGTGCTGTAACGGTAGTTGTGCCAAATACCCCAAATCGTGGTTGGGGCACTTCTTATAATAGTAATACTGCCACTGGATTTACCACTCAATTACGTTTATGGTCTAACGATAACTTTGGACAAGACCTAGTAATTAACCCTCGTGGAGGCGGCATTTACTATTGGCAAGCGGCCAATGGTGTGGGAACTAGAGCCATTCCTTTGCAGACTTTAACTAAAAGCCAAGTAAGCGCAGTCACTACTGCTACCTTTGCCTCTAGTGCTAGCTCTATCACTGTGGCAAACGCCACTGGAATCTATCCTGGAAGCTACATTATTAGCGGTGTTGGCATTACTGCTGGCACATATGTATTGTCAAGCTATGTAATTGGGTCTACTACCGTCCCAATTTCTACCACTACCACAGCATCTTCTTCTGGTAACTATACATTTTCTTATTCTGCTACTGCAGTTCCAACCAATGCAAACTATGTATTAACCTCTTCAATACAACAATTTGTGATTGCATTTGGAACCCAATTCTATGGATCTACCACGCAAAATCCAATGGTTGTACGGTGGTCAGATCAAGGTAATCCTTATCAATGGACACCGCAAGTAACCAATCAGTCTGGTGACTTTACCCTGACTAATGGCTCTTACATTATGGCCGCCCAAACAACACGGGTGGAAACCCTAGTGTGGACTGATTCTTGTTTATATACCATGCAATACATTGGCTATCCTTATGTATTTAGCTTTAACGTATTGATGGATAACATTACTATTATTTCGCCAAATGCGGCTATTACCGTTAATAATGTCACCTATTGGATGGGTAGAGATAAGTTCTACAAATACACTGGTGTAGTATCTACCCTTCCTTGCGCCTTGCGTCAATACATTTTTGATGACATTAACCTAACCCAGTCTTATCAAGTATTTGCTGGCTCTAATGAAGGCTTTAATGAAGTTTGGTGGTTCTATGTATCTAATGAAAGCGTTGGGTTACAGATTGATAAATACGTTATTTATAATTATTTAGATAATGTGTGGTCATACGGAACCATGGCTAGAACTGCTTGGTTACAATATGGTATTGAGCCAGAGCCTATAGCAGCTGACTACAACAGCCGTCTTTTGTACCATGAAGTAGGCACTGATGATGTTTCCACCTCAAATCCTGCGCCTATTAGCTCTTATATCCAGTCTTCAAACTTTGGCATTGAAGCGGGAGAGCACTTTGGCTTTGTATGGCGTATGTTGCCAGATATTAACTTTAATGGCTCAACCGTTAATAACCCATCAGTAACGATGACATTGTATGGCCGTGCCAATTCGGGGGCCGCCCCCGTAGGGTCTGATATTGACACAGTCACTAGCGCAAACAACTATTCTAGTCAATCTGAATATACCGTACAACAGTTTACTGGTGAAGTTTATACTCGTCTTCGTGCTCGTCAAATAGCCTTTAAAATTCAATCTACTGATCTTGGCGTTGCTTGGCAGCTAGGAACCCCTCGTGCTGATATCAAGCCTGGAGGTCGTAGATGAGTACCGTCAATCCAGCCATACCGCAGACGATTGCGCCCAACTTACCCGTTGCTCCAGACCAATATTCACAGCAATATCAAAATCAGATATACAACGCTCTGCGCTTATATTTCAATCAAATTGATAGCTTTACCAGGGCCGCATCGGTAGTTCAGTACGGATCAACTGCAAATCGCCCAGGAGTAGGTGTCAATATAGGACAAATGTTTTTTGATCAAACTTTAGGCATTCCCATCTGGTGGAGCGGTAAAAATTGGGTCAATGCTAGTGGATCTACGGTCTAAATATGTTAAAATTAACTCCAAATAACTTTAAAGGCTCATATGGGTTTTTTCGGTGGACTCGCTAACATAGCAGGTTTACAAGCGGCAAACGTTTATAACAACCCAGAACAAGCTGCGGTTGGTGCAAACACGCCTGAATCCACTTATGCCATGAATCAAACCGTGGCTCCAACTCTTAATAAACATTACACCCCTACAGTTAATATGATGGGTGGGGTTACTCAAGGCGAAATGCAGCAAAACGCTGCTCAAGGATATAGCAATACTGGTGCCCAAGCAGCTAATGCTGTTGGTAATGCAGTTGCAGAGTATATGACTGCTGGTGCTGCAACCCCATTAATTGCAGGACAGGCAGCAGCTGATCGGTATGCAGCCCAAAATCCACGTTCTGCTTTTGCACAGCAATATGCTGGAC
>Ga0214246_1000109_pt1 | contig 24936 bp, 43 predicted proteins | sample TroBogypolimnion_41_FD_153084 | JGI IMG/M metagenome (GOLD analysis project Ga0214246, IMG submission 153084) | Freshwater microbial communities from Trout Bog Lake, WI - 29MAY2009 hypolimnion | ecosystem: Environmental > Aquatic > Freshwater > Lake > Hypolimnion/Profundal zone | place: Trout...
AATGCAGGTCGCAGTCTTTGGTTATGGACCAATTATCTAGACAACTACGATATTTGGGCAGTGGATATAATGCCCACATATATAATGTCAAGGCCATTCCAATCAGATCTCGATCAGAATCCTAACCTACATATACAGTGGAACAAGGATAGCACTGATGTAGAAACTTATAATAGTATCCCGGAACAGTTTGATATTATCATCGACGACGGTGATCATAGACCCGAGATACAGGTTAAAACTTTTATGGCTGCTTGGCCCAAGTTAGCAACTCACGGTACTTATGTTATTGAAGATGTTCGAGGTGTTGAACAGGTCGGCTACCTTTTATACAATATCAGAAAAGTTTATCCGAATACTAAATTTGATTTCTATTTTGGTACAGCAGAAAATGCTCAATGGAACGGTATAGGTATCAACGACGATATCATTGTAACAGTGACCAGTTTTTAATTTAATACGGCCCTACCCAATGCATGTAATGTACGGTAGGGGTTTCTTTTGACATTTTTATCAATCTATGTTATAATAGTGTATGAATATTCCTAAATGTTATCAATTAGTGGGAGTTCCGGGTAGCGGTAAAACTACTTGGATTAACAATCAAGATTGGACTCGAGATTGTGCTTACATTTCTACAGATCGTCTTGTAGAAGAATATGCAGCCGCCGAGGGTAAAACCTATAGTGAGGTGTTCAATGAATACATGCCACGGGCTGTAGAGTTGATGTCACAAGAAGTTATTGTGGCCCGCGAGGCGGGTCGAGATATTATTTGGGATCAAACTAGCACAACTCTTGCTAGTCGAGCTCGTAAATTTAATATGTTGCCTGACTATGAGCACGTTGCTGTAGTGTTTGAAACACCCGACAGAATTGAATTAAAGCGTCGATTGGCAAGTAGGCCCGGGAAAGAAATTCCAGATGCTGTAATAGAAGGTATGTTGGCCAGTTTCGAGATGCCAACGGAAGAAGAAGGTTTTAGGGAAATTTGGAGAGCGGTATGATGTATATTACAAATTACGACAGCTCTGTAAATCTTCCCTACGAAGATGGTTTATTAGAGTGGCTACAAGAACGTTACCCACATTCACGATACAGGATTGAATATGTCTGAAAAGAAAGTTAAAGAACCTATTGAACATAAAGACAAATTGGGACGATTGCTCAAAGTGGGCGATTGTGTAGCATATCCGTCTAGTAATAGTTTGATGATTGGCATTGTTAAGAAACTCAATCCCAAAATGGTTGGTGTTAAACCATTAAAAAATAATTGGGGCTCGGGCAATAAATATCCGCAGGATATAGTATTGTTAGAAGGACCTGAAGTTACAATGTATTTGTTGATGGCAAATAGTTGACATTTTAGTCTATTGGTGTTATAATACAATATTAAAGAAAGGAGATCGATATGCCAGCAGTATTTTTATATTCTGATCCACATTTTGGACACCAAGGAGTTTGTCGTTTTATGCGAAACGATGGTGTGACCAAATTACGGCCTTGGGATAATGCCGAGGAAATGGATGAAGAATTAATTAAAAGATATAACGAAAAAGTTCGTCCAAAAGACAAGTGTTATTTTTTAGGCGATGTTGTTATTAACCGCAAAGCATTACCTACGTTAGCCCGCTTAAATGGCGACAAGGTCTTAATCCGCGGCAACCACGACATCTTCCGTGATGAAGACTACCGTGAATACTTTCGCGAGTTACGGGCTTACCACGTGATGAACGGTATGATCTTAAGTCATATCCCTGTTCATGAAGCAAGTTTAGGTCGCTTCGGCACCAACATCCACGGACACTTACATGCTAACAGAGTTATGAAGGCTCGCGGTGTTAATGCTAAAACTGGTGAAATCTTATACAGTGATGAGATTGATCCACGCTACTGGTGTGCTTGTGTTGAACAAACTGACTTTGCACCTATCTTATTTGAAGACGCTATGAAGCGTATAGAAGCAGAAGGTGGTGTAGTTGGATTTAAGAACGGCAACGGACCGACCATGTAAGAATAGGACCTCAGGGTCCTATTTTTTTTTTGGATTAAATATCTCAAGGGTCCTTAGTTCAACGGATAGAACACCGTGTTCCGATCGCGGTGATAGGGGTTCAATTCCTCTAGGGCCCGCCATGTTATAATGATAATTATGTGTATGTCAACATTACACATTCTAGCCAGCCCTTACGATGCAGTTAACATCAATCGAAGAGATGATCCATTTAGTATACTAGCCTACAAGTTTATGAGGCATATGGAACAATACGGATGGAAGTGTGTACACTACGGAATTCCGGGAACAGAAGTTCCGTGTGAAATGGTTCAGTGTTTAGACAGTCGATCCGGTCATGGACCCACTGATTCTAAAATTTACAACGATAGAGCAGGTGCTGCCATTGCTGCTCGTAAACAACCAGACGATATGATATTATGTTATCATGGTTGGGAAAACAAAGGTGCCTGCGATCTCAATCCAGACCTTAGAGCAGTAGAACACAGTATTGGCTATGAAACCAAGGCAGTGTTTGCTCCGTTTCGTGCTTTTACTAGCCAAGCACAAATGCACATGTTTTACGGTGAACGAAATATGTTGATGAGTCCTAGTTGGTTTGATACTGTGATTTATAATGCTATATCAAAAGACGAATTTGACTACACCGAAGATAAGGATGATTATTTTCTCTACTTTGGTCGTGTTATTCCTGCCAAGGGTGTAAACATTGCTATACAGGCCACAGAAGCAGCAGGTAAAAAATTAATCATTGCCGGTCGCGGAACACTGGCGGATATGGGGTATAGTTCAACTCCTAGCCATGTTACCTTAGCCGGTCTATGTGATGCTGAACAACGTCGTAAACTCATGTCCAAGGCCAAGGCCATACTGGGACCTACAACCTATGTTGAACCATTTGGCAATATGATCGTAGAAGGTTATATGAGCGGTACTCCTGCTATTACCACAGACTGGGGTGGATTTACTGAAACAGTGATCAACGGCGTTACTGGATTTCGTTGCCGGGAGCATCGACAGTTTGTAGAAGCACTAGAACGCATTGACGAAATTAAACCCCGAAACTGCTATGACTGGGCTTTAAACAACTGCGAAGATCAAGTAGTGCACTCTCAGTTAGATACTTGGTTAAGAAAAGTTCAAGAATTTAATTATTACAGAGAATGAAAACTGCGTTTATTATTACTAGTTGTATCGAAGTTAAAAACGAGCATCCCTTAACCTATAGTAAGACTCGTAGTTATTTTTCTAGTGAAGAAAGACTGCGTCAAACCATTACCACCATTGCCAGCATAGATTCGCTGGTAAAAAAGGATGCAACAATATATATTGTAGATGCCAGCGAGCATTGGGAAAACTATGCTAATTATTTTTGGTATCAACCTAACCTAAAATTTATTAGTATTAAGAACGAGTTTCCTGAAATATTCAACACAGTTACCAGTCATCCTAATAAGAGTTACTGCGAATGTTTGCTGTTAGAGGCCTTTATGAGCAAGTATCGAGAAGAACTAGTACTTCATGATCATGTTGTTAAAATCAGTGGAAGATATTTTCTTGACAGCAACTTTGATATAGAAATATTTAAAAAGAACAATAATAAAATTGTTTTCAAACATCCTATAAAGAATGAGTGGCAAGACTGGTGGGGATATAATATGGTTGATCTGCGACAGCAACAAAACAATAATATTCTTTATCAGTACTGTTCTGTACTATTCGGATTCTGTAGTTTACAGTTTGATTATATGCTAGGTACAATTAAAAAAATAAAAGACACACTGGTCGACCCCGTTAACTATCATTATGATTTGGAAACACTGAGTTATTTTTTTACTAGAGGTAGCCAAGATATTATACATGCCGATTGGATAGTTTATGGATTTCACGGGCCCGACGGCAGATTTGTTCGATATTAACAGAATTTTAACCATTATTATTGACTTTAAATCTATCTGCAACTTATACTAAGATAAATATTTTAGTCTAAAAGGTGTGCATGTATGTTTGACTGGTCCAAACTAAACCGCCAAGATATAGCCGATGCTATACAAACTCTTTCTCCCAAACTTGTGGGAGATTCGATCCAGCAACAAGATTTCCATAGAATACTATCCACTTATCTCAAACGCAAATATCGTGTTAAAGTATCCGAGGGTTGGGATACAAAAGTGAAAACACACGCTGTTTTCACAGGCGGTACCTACTATAGTGACTTAGATGCGGAAGATAAAAAGTGCATCGAATTGAACTTTATCTACAACCCTGTTATATCAGAATTTAAAATTACCAAACGAAGATTCAACCAATTGTGTAATTTGATTGCCGATACTCTACTGCATGAAATTATACACATGCGCCAATATCGCAGACGATCTTTTAAATCGTTGCCTAACTATAACAGCACAGCATCCAAGGGCAAACTACGAGAAGAACAAAGTTATTTGGGCAACAGTGATGAAATAGATGCCTATGGGTTTAACATAGCCTGCGAACTTTTACATAAACACAAGGGTGATCAGCAGGCTGTAATTGATCATCTAAACATAGATCTCAAAGGTAGTAAAAAATCCGGCGGATGTTGGAAAGTTTATCTAAAAGCCTTTGAGCACGATCATAATCACGAAATCATTAAGAAACTTAAAAAGAAAGTAATACGATACATACCTCGAGCAGTAGAAGGTCGTCCGTTCAAGAATACCGACTGGATCTGCTATTGACATTTAAATAACACTATGTTAAAATAGTGTTATGACATATAAAACTCATACCAGCACTATACGCACTCTCAAGCAGGGTGATCCTAACTTTGTAATCAACGACGGACTAATGCAGACACCTCGAGCAGGATTCGAAATCAGTAATCGATGCCCAGACAATTATGCAAGCCTTATTCAGGAATGTATTATGCATGGTTGGCTCAAACCTGTAGCACATGTCACAGAACGAGAATTGTTGTTTATGGGGTTGACTAAATGAGTAATGGCGGTTATACTATGAATATGCCCGGCACTATCGGTGGTGCTAAAATTATTTTTAAAAATTCAAACATGGATAAAATTGGAATTATTGGCCTAGGCTTTGTAGGTGGCGCTATTAAAAACGCTCTAAATGACATTTGGGGTCATGAAGTAACCTGTGTAGATCCCGCTAAAGGTTATAATAATACCATTGCTGATCTTAAAGATTGCGACGGTGTATTTGTTTGTGTGCCAACTCCGCAAGATGATGATGGCACTTGTGATACAAGCCCCATGGAAAGTGTATTAGCAGAATTAGCCTCTGTAGGTTTCCAAGGGGTTATTATTAGTAAATGTACCGCTCCAGCAGATGTTTATGAACGCTTAAATGAACAATATCCAAATCTTGTTCACGCACCCGAGTTCCTTACTGCAGCCAATGCCAACCGAGATTATGTCAACGGCACATTCTGTATCATCGGAGGTAAACATAAATTATATCTCCGCGAAGCTGAACGCATCATTCGAACAAGCCAACAAAGTCTAGGTGATAATGTTAAATGGTGTTCAATTGGCGAAGCTGCATTGGCAAAATATACCATTAACTGCTTTATGAGCACCAAGGTTATCTTTATGAATGAAATGTATAACCTTGCTACCAAGATGGGATTTGACTACAATACGATTGCTAACATGGTCACAATGGACCCTCGCATGGGTAAGAGCCATATGCAGGTTCCAGGACCCGACGGCATGTTTGGGTTCGGCGGTGCGTGTTTCCCCAAAGATACCAGTGCTCTACTAAAGACTGCAGAACAACAGGGTATTGATATGATGGTTTTGGATGCCGCAGTTAAGAAAAATACCATCCTTCGCTTGACAGAACCTAAATAATCCTGTATTATAAGGTATAGGAATAATAATGTACGACAAAGCATACAAAGATTTTCAACAAGGCGAAGAACTTCATAGCGACAAAGGCTATGAAGAAGCATATTTTGCTGACGTAATTCGAACTAAAATGAAACGTGATCAAAAGCGTTTTTGGGCCGGTGACAACATCAGCGATTATCTACATGAAGGCGATCGTGAACGACTAATTGACGAAGCTACAGAAGCATTTGAATTAGTTCTTGATCGGTTGCTTATTGATCGCGAAAACGATCCTAATAGTAAAGGTACAGCTCGCCGACTGGCTAAAATGTATTTTAACGAAATTATGGCAGGCAGATATGAACCGGCTCCAGATGCAACAGCATTTCCAAACGACTCGGCGGATCGTTATGAAGGTATGCTTGTTGTTCGTAGTGAGTTACGCTCTATGTGCTCACATCATCACCAGCCCGTTAGTGGTGTTGCTTATATTGGTATTATTGCTGCTAATAAGCTCATTGGTCTCTCTAAGTACACTCGTATTGCTCAGTGGTGTGCTCGTCGTGGTACTCTCCAGGAGGAACTATGTAATGACATTGCTAGAGAAATCAGTAAGGCAACTGATTCAGAAAATGTAGGTGTTTATTTAAGAATGACTCACGGATGTTGCGAGAACAGAGGTATTATGGCTCACGATAGTTCAACAACAACTTCTGTCCTTAAAGGAGCATTTAACAAAGATCCGGGCACAAAGAAGGAGTTCTTTGATACACTGAGTCTTCAGGAATCTAATAAGCGGTAAGTATATCGCCCAACAAATCATTCAATAAAGGTAAAATATGAAAAAAGGTAAGTTAAACATTCCTAGCCGCCAACAAGTGGCACAGAATCAAGTAGCCAATGCTGCTCAACAATCTATGCAACCGCAAGCCGGTGGACGCCGTCCTAGCATTATGATTGCTGTTCCGGCAATGGAAATGGTTAATGCTGAATTTGCACAGCATTTGGCCATGGCAGCGGCTAATATGGTTGCCAATGGCATTAAGATTAATTGTGCATTTAACATTGGCTCAGTGATCACTATTGCTCGTCGCAATCTAGTTGATATCTTCTTGAAGAGCGACTTTGATTACATTTGGTGGGTTGATAGCGATATGAAATTCCCTATCGATGCTCCTATGCGTTTGTTGGCTCGTAACAAAGATATCGTCGGTGCTAACTATCGTCGTCGTCGTTTCCCTAATCCTAACTTTACAGGTATGATGGGATCCAGCGGTCAGTTCACAGAATTCCAAACTACAGACAATTCTCCTGCAATGGAACTTATCGATGTATTGCCACACGGTATGGTTCTATGCAAGCGTGAAGTTTACGAACGAGTTCCTCAACCGCACTACCTACAAGAATATGTTAAAGAACTTAATCTTGAAATTGGTGAGGACATTTATTTCTGCCAACAAGCTCAAAAGGCAGGATATGAAGTATGGTGCGATCAAGAATTGAGCAGAGAAGTAGCACACATTGGTATTTTCCACTTTAACTACAATCTATCAGTTCCAAAATAAACTGAAAGGGAACCCATGTTGTTCGAAAGCATAGAGATTCGTAAAGTACGCAATGGTGTGATTGTCACACTGCGTACCGACGAAGATGAAGATCAAGAATATGTCTACGACACAGATCGTAAAGCGATTAAGTTTGTCAAAGACCTTCTTGAAGCAAAAAGTAAGGAACAGGCTCCGGCTTGATTAAACAATGACAGTTAAGAAACAATATAGCATAGGCGACACAGTTTGGATCTACGGTGTTAGCAATGGTAAATCTACAGAAGGTAAGGTTGTTCAAACTTTTACCGTTGACCAAGATGGTTGGGATCCAGATACGGTTCATTATGTTATAGCGATTCCTACTGAAATCGAATACTTGCTAGAAGTAAGAACATGGGAAACCATTAGCCAAACTAAAGACGGACATGTCGGTAGTTTGCGTGAAGCATTTAATGATCCAGATGCTGGCATTAGATTGATGCGAAGGACTGGTGTTGATCTGACTTCCGAGGGTGACTTTGAGCAACATGATGAGGATGATGACATCAGTGCCGACGCTATTCATGCTGCTCTTGAAAAGTCACAGAAGGATGCTAGCCATCAACCCTTGGTTATCAAAGAAAATAAAGCACGACGCCGCTATCTTAGCCGCAAGAAAAAGCCAAATGCAAACTGATTTTAGGCCATTAGAACGTGCTGTAAAGATTTGGATGGACGAGTTGAACACCTCAACGGTTAAGCCAACTTTACATAAAGCCTTTAATGGTCATTGGACACTACAACTTGTTGATGTGGAAGATGAATATCCTGTTGCTACCTTTGCTAATATACCCTCTAATAAGTTAGATCGTGCAGTTGAGTGGACCACTGAGCGTTTAGAGAGTTGGGATAACTGCCGACGTATGGCTTGGGATATGTGGGATTTTAAACATCGAAAAGATGCAGAAAAGTTTATTACCTTATTTCATTTATCATGGCATCAGTGAGATTCAAAGTTGAAAACAATGTTGTGAAAGAAATTCATAAGGTTGTTGTATATCGTTTCTATTTGAGCGATGTAGAGGATCCGGACTTGTATGCCGCGCAACCGATGTGGGATTGGAAACAAAGTGAACAGGGTAAGTTTGTTATGGAACATGCCGTAGGTGAACCCGAATGGCACAGACAAATAAGTTACGAAACATTTGGTTATCGATATGCTATAACAGCAGAACTTGAAGCAAAGAAACTAAGTGAATTTTATTTGAGATGGGGCAAAGATGGAAGTAACAAGAGTTAGTAGCAAGTGTATTGTTAAACAAGAAAAGACCAGTAAAACAGTAGAAGCAGAAGTTTTATCATTTAATGAAAAACGAAATCTCACTGTTGTACTAAACAAATCAGTAAAATTAAATATGTCGTGGAATGGTAGACTCTACGAAGGCCGTATGGCTGGAATTGACTTTACCACAGAAGGGCCAACAATAACAACATCAAAGACAGGAAGATAAAAAAATGAACCCGTTCAAGGATCAATATAAGTTTATGAAGGCTTGCGACCAAAGTGTTGACAAGTTTAATAGTTCGCAGTATAATATGTATGTAACTTTAATCGACGAAGAACGTGAAGAACTCGAACAGGCAATTAGTAATGGCGATCAAGTTGAACAACTAGATGCACTGATCGATATTCTAGTTGTTACCATCGGCGCTATTCATTCAGCAGGATTTGATGCTGAGGGTGCTTGGAAAGAAGTTATGCGATCTAATTTCAGTAAAGTAGGCGATGATGGAAAGGTCAGGAAAAGAGAGGACGGAAAAGTCCTTAAACCGATCGGTTACTCCCCTCCACAACTTTCAGAATATATTACAAAGAAATAATATTATCGAACGGTGTATCTATTTTTATAGATTCCGTTCTTATTATATCTTTTTGCCCAAAATAATGATTTAGTATCTATTCCAAGAGGTTTAAGAATTTCTGAAGAATTGCGGCAATTAAAAGGTATTTCGATATTATCTTTTATATCTATAAGTATATAAGTTTTAACAAAAGTTTCTCGAGATTCGTTTGCCCTTCTTACACCGGCCGCTATTTTAGCACTTACTTCCTCTGGAGTTTTTCTACCATAATTCCAATGTCCTTTCCCCGATCGTGTAATAGACATTTGTTGGCAAATTTCTTTCGACGGACGAATTCCTGTCCTGCCCTTTGATATATTTGCTTTAACTTCTTCCGAAGGAATCCATCCAACATTTCCATCGCCGCCATCAGTTTTATTTCGGAGTATACCTGTTCCGTTATCAATGCGACCATACCACCGAATCATTCTACGCTCAATGGCTAAAGAACCAACGTTAGTTAAGTTATGTTCAAGAATAACAATATTAGAAAAATCCTTTAAAGGGAAGACGGTCCTGTCTGATTTTGCCCAGGCTCGCTTGCCTTGTCCTTTGCCTATATAATACGGTGTTCCATCTTTTCGAAGATATGCGTAAACATAGAATCCAGATGGCGGATTTTGGGGTGAATAAATAGTCATGCTGTTAGTTCCTTTACAACTGATAGAGAGGGTGGATACTGGTAATATCGCGATCCTCACTTTTATTTATTCATTTTTGTTGACATTACGGGTTGTTTCCTGTACAATATATTAAAACTTAAAGAGAAATAAAATGAGAAGCAATTACTGGTCATGTTCAAAATTTGCAGATTGGGTTCGCGGAACTCCTAAACTCAGTATGGGTACCAGTACGGAATGGGACCAGTGGAACGATCAAGCCAAACGGTACAATCCCGTTCGTTATTGGATTGCTGAAGATGCGTTAGATGCTATCCAAAATTTTATTCATTATCCTACGGACAAATTAAATGATGTCAGATATTACATTAATAATCGTTGGGTCTCTCGTAGTCATCAGCTTACAGCAAATCCTCAAGATATTAAACCTGGACAATGGAAAGACGTTGGAAATCGGTTCCTTCCTTGTTTGTTTAATGAGCTTGTGGATTTTGTTGAAATAGAACAAGCATGGCATACTTGTATTTGGGATGAAGAAGCTCGTAAAAAATACAACCCACCATGGTGGCGCAGTGGATGGTTGCGTTGGCGTACCTGGCGTTGCGCCGAAGCCGGACTTGCTCACTTAGATTGGGCCGCCGGACTCACTAACCGAGATTTTATTGAAGAAGGTGAGAAGGAAGAACCTACTCAGCAAGCATTGGCCGCTCGTGAAATCAAAGAGCTGTATCTATGGTGGACTACCACATATCGTAATCGTCCAGATCCCTATGATGCCAGCGGTTGGACTGCCTATTGCGAACTTAACCGTTTACAAAATGGTGGCCGGTTAAATTGGGATGGCGCAAAAGATTCGCTCGAGTTGGCTCGAGCAAGTGATTTAGCCCATAATGAACTGCGCAGACTTGAAGCAGAATACGAAGCCGAAGATGAAGCCATGATGATTCGTCTTATCAAAATCCGTAATTCACTATGGACATAAAATATATTAATGACCAAGACTGGTCGTCTATCAATCAACAATTCCTACAAGGAACGCCATTCAATCACATTGTGATTGATAATTTTTTCACTGAGGAAATTGTTCAACAACTTGTAAAAGATTTCCCCTCTTATAATAGTGATATATGGCACACTTATAAGAATGCCATTGAAGATAAGAAAACCTGCAACAATTGGAATATATTTCCAAAGACAACCTATTCTGTCTTTAATTATCTAGGCGGCAACGATTTCTTGAATGTCATTGGGCAGATTGCAGGTGTCAATAACCTATATAGTGATCCCGGGTTAAATGGCGGTGGTTGGCATGCTCATACCAAAAATGGAAAACTAAATGTACATTTGGATTACAGCATACATCCTAAATTAGGATTAAAGCGTAATTTTAATTTAATTGTATATATGACTCCCGATTGGGACCCTGCTTGGGGCGGTGGTCTAGAGCTGTGGTCTCATAATTCCGAAACCAATCAACCCGGAGAACGAGTTGGCGTCGTTGAAAATAAATTCAACAGGGCAGTAATCTTTGATACTACTCAAAATTCATGGCACGGGTTGCCTGCAGATTTAACCTGTCCCAACGGTGTTGCTCGTCAAAGTCTAGCAGTATACTATTTGACACCATCTGATCTTACAACAGACCCTAGAGGCAAGGCATTGTTTGCACCTTACCAGGATCAAGCAAACGATCCAGATGTGTTGACACTGATTGCAAAGCGTAGTAATATAGCAACAGCATCTGAGGTATATGGTAATGGTGGCAAAAAGTCCTGATCGTAATACTTTCCAAATGGAAAGTCATATTAAACGTCGTGCCGAAGAAGGTCTAGAACCTATGGAAGAATATATTGAGATGTTCAAAACTTGGCGAGAACAGGATGAAGAAAATCTTAAAAATCCCGAGTGGCAAAAAGACAACCTAGAGTACGATCTTCGTAGTACCAAATGGATCTGTGATAAGGTCAAGGCTAGCGAAATCTATGCTCAAAACCTGTATGCGGCCATGTGTAATATGCAGTTCCAAAAATTGGATGTTATGCCTATATTGAAGAATCAGCGTTGGTCGTGCTCTTGGCGTAGTGCCGGCGGCATTGTTGCTGACATGTTGGAAAAGGGCGATTACATTGATTGGTACTGTTCGGGTATAATGCACGACGAAGAAGGAATAAGTACAGGACACGTTCCAGAAGGACATGTTACTGATGAGATCAAAGAAGACCTAAAGAAATTAGGTTGGATACCTGTTGAATGGGAAGACGATTGAAAATCGCATTGAGTAAACGCACAATTGAACGACAAGGTAAGATATACGATGCAATTGAAAATGCATGGTATAAGTATCTTGACGAGCATGAACTCACCTTTGTGCCAAACCATTTAGATCAAGATTTTGATGCTATTGCCCATTCTGTTGATTGTTATATTATCACCGGCGGAGATAATAGATTAATTCGTCGTAAGACTGAACGCCGAATGATAATCAGTATGATGAAACTAGGTAAACCCGTTATTGGAATATGCCACGGATGTTTCTTATTAACAAAGTTTCTCGGCGGAACTGTTAATAAAAAAGAAGGACACCGAGATGGTGTTGAACATTCGGTAATCTATAATAATACCGAACATATAGTTAATAGTTATCATAGATATTATATTAATACATTACCGAGCAATACTCAAATATTAGCAGTAGATAATGATAATCACTGCGAGGCCTGGATAGATGGTAATCTAGCAGGAGTAGTTTGGCATCCGGAACGTATGGAATCAGCATGGGTGCCTCCAGAAATTGGCAAACTATTTGGTAAATCCACTTGACTTTGCTCCTGCTCTCCTGTATAATAAGTACATTGTTTAACAACATAGGAGCAGAAATTGGCAACAGTAGCAGGGGTTAAAATCAAGCCCAAAGCAAAAAAGATTACTAGTGTTAGCATCCGTGAGAATGCTAAACGCGACCACGCTCCAAGTTGGGATGGTGCTGCTGATATGACTCCGGCAGAATACGCTACCCATTTCCGTAATGCTATGAAGTATTACAATTTGGAAACTTCAGCAAAAGATTTGAAAGTCAAGGTCATTGATTGGATGGCCCGTAATGGCTACGACAAAGATCAAATCCAAGACTTTAAGAAGACCAAAGATTGGCGCTGCCATTTGACCATGGGTGCTATTGCATCCTGCTTGATCAAAGGCATGCCAGATGTTAAAGAAGGATTTAACAACGGTAAGAGTGCAGTTGCATGGTTGAAAAACGAAATTGCCGCTATTTTGGATGCAGGACAGTATGATGTTGAAACAGTCGTAGTAGATAAGACTGTTAAAGTTGCTGTTCCTACTCCAAATATCCAAGATCGTATTCGTGAGCAGGCAGTGGCCATGAGCGACGAGATCGATGCTGCCATCGACAGTTGGATTATGGATCCAGAAGCATTTGATCCAAAGTCAATCAAGTTGGTCAGTTTGTTGCGTGGCAAGGGTGCCAAGGCTGCTCAGGCTCGTTATATCAAATCATTCTTTGCTCGTGGGTTGGCAGAATTGCAGGAATTGTCCAGCGGCAATGCCGATGAGCAGTTGCGTGAAGGTTATAAGTTTGCTAGTCGCAAGAATGTTAAGAAGTTGATCGAGTTTTACGAAGGTATTGCTTCAGCTTGTGAACAGATTGCCGCAGAAGCTAAAGTGCTCAAGAAGCCACGTGCTAAAAAGGCTGTGCCTGCAGACAAGTTGGTTGCCAAATTGAAGTTCTTGGTGCGTGATGACAAGTTAGGCATTGTTAGTGTTCCGCCAGCACAGATCATTGGTGCTCAAGGTGTAGTGGTGTTTAACAACAAGACTCGTAAATTGGGCTACTATATTGCTACCAATGCAGATGGGCTCGGTGTTAAGGGAACTACTTTGATGAACTTTACCGCAATGAGCGTTCAACGCACTCTGCGTAAGCCATTAGAGCAGTTGAAAGAGTTCAAGGATCAAAATACACAACGACGTTTTGAAACTTGGTTTGGTAAGATTAAGACCACAGACACATTGTTGAATGGTCGGTTTGGTGAAGATACTGTTATCCTGAAAGTATACAAATGAATCGTATAGATCCTAGCTTAAATCCTTTGGAAGTAATGCTAGTATGTGAAGATTTGGAAAAGCGGGGCTATACGAGGTATAGCCTTGCACCAGGAAACAATTGTATTTGGGCACATCTTCATCAATTTAACCTTTACTATGTTTTCCAAGATAGTAAAATTTTAGATGTACAAACGGATTAATATATGAGTACGCTCTATTCGATTTTGTTTGCAGTGGCTTTGATTTTTAGTATTACCAAATACTCTAATCAATATGAAACCAACGATGAGGATCAAAGTCCACCAGTTGCCGAACAGGTCTATATCGTTAATACACGAGAAGACAAAGGCGACAAGTGGGATGATGATCCTCTAGACAAAGATAGAATTGGGCCAGATGGAAGTGATAAAAGACGATGAGAACACTTGACAAGGATCAATGCGGCTGCTATAATTGTTTGAAAGAAGTAAAAGACCACAATGGGTGGCCTATTACCATGTCAACTTTTATTGTATGTCCAATATGCGGCAATAAGCGTTGCCCAAAATCAACAGATCATAATTTAGCGTGTACCAACAGCAATGAACCAAATCAACCAGGAAGTCGATATTGATACTTATCGTATAGTCCAAGTAAAGTTTCCCGGCTGTATGCTCGATTATTGGTCTATTGTTGATCAAAATAACAGGACTATCTTTTACCATTGGTCTAGGCGTGAAGTTGAAGCTAAATTGAAAGAATTACAAAAATGAACAATAATTTAGAAGATTTGATGTATAAGGCAGGATTGACAGCACAAGGTTGCTGGGATAGTATGGATCAATATGATCGAGATTCTATTATGAAGTTAACGGAACTTGTTGTAGAAGATTGTATTAAACTGATCAAAGAAAGTGGGAAGCAGTGTAAGCACACAACTTTTGATAAAAGTATAGTTGACTGCACTCGAAGAAGTGCTGTAAAATTAGTTAAACAACATTTTGGTATTAATGATCATAAGGAAACAACATGCTGAGTCTTAAAACATTTATGGAATTGGTAGATTATAAGATCACCGAAGGCAACGACTATTATGCCTTTAGTCCCGATGCCTATAGCCTAAACTCTTGGAGCGGGACTCAAGATGGTTATAGTTTTGACATTGTGTTTGATACCAAGACACAAGTCGTTTACCAAGTCGAAGCCTGCGATTATCAACGCAATCGTGCTTATCGTTTAGTTCATCCTTCATATAAGGATCAAGTCCAAGCAGGTGAAAAGGCTTGGGATGGTACAAAATGGATTGACTTGGATGTGGATACAGACTTTATGGAAAAGGCCCGTGCCATCAAGGATGGTAAGGACTATGATACTCGTGTCCAAATGGAGTTAGATATTCCGGAAGAGGACTTGCTGTTGTATATGAAAGAAGCGCACAAGCGTGATATGACTTTCAATGCGTTTATTGAAGAAGCACTTCGAACCATGATGGAAGAGTTTGAACGTGATCCCGAAGGCATGAAGGCTAGGGCAGAAGTAATGTTTGATTCACCTAATGGAGCATAAATGCGTATAGGTCTTAGTTATAGCCGATGCGTTCGCGACATCGTGGATGGTAAAGTCAATGTTGGAGATGTGTTGGTGATTATTGCCCGCACAGATTTCAATCCAACTATTGACGAGGAGTGGGCCAGCATTTGGTCAGGCTACCATGGTTATAGTCCATGGAGCAATCCTGAGTGGACATCTTACGCAGACGAGGACGAAGAAAAGTTCCGAGAAATAAGTATTGAACTTTATGAGACTGGTAGACTACATCAGCCTCGTCAGTTTGGTGCTAATGTTGCTCGTTTGCCTTATTACTGGTTAGAAGCAAGTTTACCTAAGGAAGAACTCGAATCTCGACCTGCTGTAAAAGAAGCATGGGAACGATTCCAAATTATTGCTGGATTGAGTTCAAATAATCCAGTATTAAATGATGATTTTTAAATGAAAGAGAATAATATGTTAGTACCAATGGTAGTGGAAAAGACCGGTCAAGGCGAACGAGCATTTGACATTTTTAGTCGCTTGCTTAATGAGCGAATTGTGTTTTTAAATGGCGGAGTGGATGATGCCAGTGCCAGTCTTGTTGTAGCACAAATGCTACATTTGGAAAGTGCTGACAGTGAAAAAGATATTCACTTTTATATCAACAGTCCCGGTGGTGTTATTACCAGCGGCATGGCAATTTACGATGTCATGCAGTTTGTTAAACCTGATGTGGCCACATATGTTATTGGGCAAGGTTGTTCAATGGGCAGTTTCCTAGCACAGGCAGGTACTCCAGGCAAGCGTTATATGTTACCACACAGTCGTCATATGATCCATCAGCCCAGTGGTGGTGCTCGTGGTATGCAAAGTGATATTGAAATCCAATACAAAGAAATCACTCAAATGAAAACTATGCTTACCAAATTGTATGTTAAACATAATACAGCAGGTAAGACCTATGAGGACTTTGAACGAGACATGGATCGCGATACATTCATGAGTGCTGAAGAAGCCTTGGCCTATGGTCTCTGTGATAAGATTGTGGAAAGTCGATAACAGGTAGTTAAATTCTCCCATATCCTTATGTAAATACTTACGCTTATGGGAGAATCATTATGGCACAATTAATTATATTGGCATTTTTATTTACAGGTGGTTTATTAGGTTGGAGTTTATTTGCGTATACATTGGCACAAACTGTGTGTAGTCGTCGTAAAGAGTTGGATATGATTGATGAAATATCCGTCGAACTTAAAAAAATCAAACAAGATATTAAGGAACTTAAATAGTTCAACAGCGGTCTATCGGCATCGTCCCGCTTTACAAACTCCGCCGCCTATGCTATAATTAACATAGGAGAAAAAGCATGTCTAAAAAATTTATATCAACAAAAGAATATTCACATTTAGCCCCAGTGGCATATCGTCAATGGAGGGCCGACAGTCATTGTAATCTCGTCCATGGTTACGCACTATCATTCAAATTTGAATTTGAGTGTGATGACCTTGACGCTCGTAATTGGTGTTTTGACTATGGTGGTTTACGCCCACTTAAGGACTTTTTAGAAGAACACTTCGATCATGTTCTACTATTGGCTCAAGATGATCCTCACTATGATACCATCAAGCAGTTAGGTGAATTAGGTTTGGCAAAAATTACAGAAGTAGAAAAGACAGGATGCGAGGGCATTGCTGATTTTCTATACGAGTATGTGAATACTATCTTCTTGCCAAGTTGCGGTAAGTCTGAAGCAGACCGTGTTTGGTGTTCAAAAGTTGAAGTCAGAGAAACTCCATCAAATATGGCTTATCGCCAAGGTCACCGCGAAGATGGTGAATTTATTTAAGTAACGATTTTTCTAACGCTTTCAACCGTTTAGTTTCTGAAATTTTTCGTTTAGTTTCGTCTGACATTGGTTTTCCTTTGTTAGGCGGAACTGATCCTTTTTTAGAGTTAGAAATTTTTCTTTTCTGTGCATCAGTCATTGGCCCTTTCAGTCTCCCTCTTTGAAATTCTGAAATCTTTTTCTTTGCTTCTTCCGTCATAGGTGCCCGACACTTTCCCATTTTACCTTTGGAAATATTTTTGCATTCTTCCACTGATTTAATTCTACCGATTGACGATTTAGAAATTTTTTGTTTGGTTTCGTCTGATTGGGCTCTTCCTGGCCTTCCTTTTTGAGCATTTGATATTTTCTGTTTAGTTTCAGAAGAATGAGATTTAACCCTAAATCTTTTCTTTCCATAATGACAGTTTGTGTTCATCAACAACGGATTATTCCAGTGTTCGTTTATGAGTGATTGTTCAAAATCATAAGCAGAATCATGGTCATAAAATTCCGCAAGGATGAGCCAAGTGAAGTTATCAAAATTTGGTTTTACAATTTTAGAAGATGTTCTATATTCCGGGAAGTCTACATGCGATGGTTTGTTTAACTTAACATTCTTGACTCTGTAACCAATATAGAACTCATTGGTTGTTTTATTGACACACATATAAACATATGGCATCGCTTTGGTTGATGTATAAATATTCATGCTGATGTTGCCTTATAACATTAGAGTAGTTGGGAATTCCACTTCCGCGAACTACACTTTTATTTATCCCAATCCTATTGACAAAAGTTCTATAATTGTTGTATAATCAATCAACAAGGAATATTATTACCTATGAACGAACAGAAGATAAAACAACTTACCGAACAGGCTAACTTATCTGCCGATAAAACATATCAATTTGATCCCAAAGATGGATTCAAAATTCAAGAATGGGATAAGATCCGTTTGGCTAAGTTTGCTGAACTAATCATCAACGAATGTTTAGATGTTGCCAACGACACACGATATGATGGCAAGGTAGTTGCCAACCGTATCAAGTTTGTTTTTGGAGTTGAAGAATGATTGATTATTACCAAGCACTAAGAGAAATGCACCAGGGCAATGTAGTCAAATATGTTGGCACAGTTAATGGAAATGTAATGAGCGACAATGGTGCCAGTTTCTGTATGTGTCGTGGTTGTATTTTTCTATTTGACGATGGAGTAATCAAATGGAACAAGTTGGGCTATATGGTTTACGATCCAGACTTTCGTTATGAACTCACAGGCGAAACAGTTGATCCTAGAGCATGGAAACCAGAGAAGAAAAGCAGGGAACTCAAGTCAAAGTTAGGTTATAGTAGAATAGGATTAAAAAATGTTTAACGCAAGGTTAGAACAACGTCTATGGTGCTATCGTGTAGAAGTTCGTGAGACACAGGCCAATATGGCGTTCCGTGAAGGTCACCGCGAGTGGAACGAGGACTTGTTCGCTTAATGTATGGACTTGGCACGATTACTGGCCCGCTTGGTAGCAGGCATTATCAGCGTAGTAGATGCTAGTAATTTGCGTAATCGTGTCTACACCATAGAAAACGAACACGAACTCATGTGGACTGCCTTAGACGACATCGCTCGTATGTATAAAGATCATCCCAGCGGTGCTATGGCAGAACGCACATTAAAAAAAATAAAAAAGAAGTATGGTAGATAAACTTTGGCGACTATGGGCCAAGGCTCTAGGTGAAAAAGCAGGCAGCACAGACAAAGAATCTGATCGAATTGCTTGCGTTCGTACCGTAATTGTGTTATCATATATTTTAACCAACTGCTTTATTGTAGCAGGTGTTATACGTCATTGGAATCAATAAAATGAAAATCGGGTTTAATTGTAGTAGTTTTGATCTACTCCATGCCGGGCATGTGACCATGCTCAAAATGGAGAAACAACTCTGTGACTATTTGATTGTGGCACTACAGATCGATCCTACAATTGATCGTCCGGGTACCAAAAATAAACCTGTACAAAGTGCCTATGAACGCTATGTCCAATTACAAGCCTGCAAGTATGTAGATGAAATTCTTATCTACGAAACCGAATACGATTTATTACAATTGCTAATGACACAAAAGATTGATATTCGATTTTTAAGTGAAGAATATTTAAATAGAGATTTTACAGGCAAGCAATGGTGTATGAATAACGGTATTGAATTATACTATCATAAACGACAGCACGACTATAGTTCTAGCGAACTTCGAGCAAGAACTGCCAAATTAGAAAATGCCAAAGACAAAGATTCAAATAAGGCATTACCACAATATAGTCCAGAATTAATTAGAGCCCCAAAATGAAAAAAATATTAGTAACCGGCGGTGCCGGATTTCTCGGATCACATCTTAGTGAACGATTGGTAAAACAAGGACATCATGTTCTGTGTGTAGACAACTACTTTACAGGTAGTAAGAAGAACATTGAACACCTGCTCAAGTTTCCAAACTTTGAAGTTATTCGACAAGATATCTGTATCCCGTTATATGTTGAAGTAGATGAGATTTATAATCTTGCCTGTCCAGCAAGTCCACAACACTACCAACATGACCCGATTCAAACAATGAAAACATCAGTGATTGGTGCGTTCAATATGTTAGGATTGGCCAAACGTACTGGTGCTCGAATCCTGCAGGCTAGTACTAGCGAGTGTTACGGCGATCCAACTGTACATCCACAGCCTGAAGGTTATTGGGGTAATGTAAATCCAATTGGCATTCGCTCTTGCTATGACGAGGGCAAACGTGCCGCAGAAACTCTGTTTATGGATTATCACCGAAAGCACGGAGTTAATACCAAAATCATGCGTATCTTTAATACCTATGGTCCCAGAATGGCCGAAGGTGACGGACGTGTGGTCAGTAATTTTATTGTGCAGGCTCTACGTGGCGAAAACATTACTGTCTATGGCGAAGGCGATCAAACTCGTAGTTTTTGCTACTTTGAAGATAACCTAGACGGTATGATGGCACTGATGGACAGTGACTATCATGAACCAGTCAACATCGGTAATCCTGGTGAGTTCACTATCAAGGAATTAGCTGAAAAGGTCATCAAATTAACTAAAAGTAAAAGCAAGATTGTCTTTATGGATTTACCCAAAGATGATCCAAAACAGCGTAAACCCGATATTACACTGGCCAAGGCGTTATTAGATTGGGGACCGAAAGTTAAATTAGACAAAGGCCTAGTTAAAACCATTGACTATTTTCGTAAGATCGTGTAAAATAATACTATGACGATGTGTACATTAGAACAGAAAGTAATTAATGATTAAGACCAACGGGTTGTAATCATTCCTTTCTTCCAACCTTTAAAAATATAACTATCCAGTTCGTCTTTAGAAATTCGAAGATTATCAACATCATTGTTTACCCATGCGGCTCCTTTTTTAACAGGAGCCCATTTCTTTTTAATCCAACCAGCAGATAATTTCGCTGAAAGTTCATTAATTTCACACAAACTATATTCATCTGACTCGGGATGAAAAATCCAAACTTTTCCATGCGTAGGCGATTTAGGAAGCCCCTTATTCCAACCGATATCGATATAATTTTGTAATTCAGCGGGCATTATCATTCGTTTTTCGTCATCTTTAAATACCCAGACAGTATTAGATGTAGAAGACATATTTCGTCCGATTACCCATCCCTCCTGTAGCATACTAGGAATGGCATTAGGGTGAACGGCACACCTTTTTCCAGATTCCGGATGGTGTAAATGTTTAAGGCCAGTAGTTCCTTTATTATAACCGCCAAAGCCTCCCTCGACTATATTATATACATCGGATCTTTTTAAGAACTCTTCATTTACGATCTCAGCTTCTTTATTAAACATTTTTTCCGGAGTATCAAATATATGAAGGATATCTCTTTTAAAATTTTTAATACCGTACTTATTTACAGCCATCGTAATTCGATGGCCAGACCCAATGTATCCGTCGTCTAATAAATCTGTAGAGTGTGCTCCTACATAAATCATATTGTTTATGATGTTAGTAGTCTGATAAACAATATGGAACTTTCTTTTGGATTGTTTAATTATATTTGCCATTAGGGTTGATTCTTTTCAAATTTTGTTGTATAATATATTTATGTGTTTGCTTGTAAATGGATAAAATATGACTATTAAACGGCTGGGGTTTTGTTGCAAATGGATCGATCATGCAGAACAGGTAGATGGCATCAAAGCCACAGATGATGCCAAACAATACAATACCGGTAGTACTACAGTGTCCTGGCTTAACCGCCAAACTGTAGAAGAAGCCGAACAACGTCTGTGGGACCTCATGGTCCAAAACATTGAATCAACTCGCAAGTTGGTAGAAAGAGTAGGATCACTTGATCAACATTTACGCATGGTACGGATTAGCAGTGATATACTTCCTGTTTATACTCACGATGATTGGAAGTATTTTTGGCTACGCCCGGACGTTGTTGCTTACTGCGAAAAGCACTTTGGAGAAGTCGGCGATACAGCTCGTTGCTTCAATGTGCGTCTTAGCTTCCACCCTGGCCAATATACTGTCCTGGCTAGTAACAATCCGGGGATTGTCCAACGCTCTATAGAAGAATTTGAGTATCACACTGACATGGCTCGTTGGATGGGCTATGGTAAAACATTCCAAGATCTTAAAATTAACATACATATTGGCGGCCGTGAAGGCCCCGAAGGCATCCGTAGGGCCTATTCTAAACTTACGCCCGAAGCAAGAAATTGCATTACCATCGAAAACGAGGAGATTAGTTATGGACTTAGTGATTGTTTATCTATTAGTGATTTGGTTCCTATCACAGTTGACCTGCATCACCATTGGCTGCATGAAGGAGAATACCTCCGACACAATGATCCTATGGTTCAAAAGATCGTTGATAGTTGGCGTGGGGTGCGGCCTACTTGCCATTATTCTCTTAGCAGGACAGATTACTTGGTGGATCATTCAGTTTCTGTACTACCTGATTATCTACATTTGATCGAATCTGGCTACAAGCGACAAAAGTTACGTGCTCATTCGGACTTCTATTGGAATATTGCTGCCAATGAATATGCATTAGGATTCTTAGACCAATTTGATATAATGTGTGAATGCAAGTCAAAGAACCTTGGTTCATTTGCTCTTGCTGAATATGCTAAACAATTAGGTGTTCTTTAAACTCAGAGAAAAGAAAAGCCCCTTAATGGGGCTTTCTTACGTGCTAAAGAATTAAACCTTCTTTGAACGAGCAGTACGAGCTGCTGGCTTCTTAGCAGCAGGTGCCTTAGCAGGTGCTTTTGCCTTAGGAGCAGCAGCTTTAGCTTTGACAACTTTAGCTGGCTTTTCAGCAGGAGCAGCTTTAGGAGTACGTGGCTTACGAGTTTTCTTAGCAGGTGCAGCTTCTACAACTGGTGCAGCTTCAACAATCGGAGCAGCTTCTGCAACTGTTTCAGCAACAACTTCTTTAACTTGTTCTGCAGGAGCAGGAGTTTCAAGTTTGTAAGGTGCTGTAGATTCAGCTGTTTTAGTTGCAGACTTACGAACAAAGATGAAGTAGGCCAAGGCTGCGAAAACAATAATTCCAATGATAATTTCCATGATACAAATTCCTTTACGTAAAAAAATTATACTAGTATTTAACCATCACTAAATATCACTACATAAAAAGCGAGTGTTATGTTAGAAATTAATCCCAACCCCCTTAAGAAGTTATTCATTGTAGATAACTTTTATTCCGATCCCCACAGTGTTAGAAGATTTGCATTAGGCGTTAACTACGCAGCCGATATAAGATTTTATAAAGGCATTAGGTCAACTGAAGCATATCATCCTCCGGGAATTGTAGAAGCTTTTGAAAATATCATTGGAGAGAAAATTAATAATTTTGCTCCCGATAGTCCCAACGGGTGTTTTCAAATTACCACAGCAAACGATCCGCAGGTATATCATCATGACCTACAAAAGTGGGCAGCTATGATCTATCTTACTCCTGATGCTCCACTACAAAGCGGAACTCGTACTCATCGTTCAAATGTATCAGGATCCATGCGAGCAGATGACCTAGGAATCAAACAAGCATTCACTGGCGGGTTTTTAGATGCTACCAAGTTTGACACTGTGGATTCTGCAGGTAATGTCTACAATAGATTAGTCATTATGGATGCACAAAGCATTCATTCTGCTGGTACTTACTTCGGACAAAATAACAACGATGGTAGACTAGTCCATCTTTTCTTCTTTGATTAATATGAACAATTTAAAATTCAGCATCTTTACCTGCGAACACGACCCTAACAATATTCCATTTTTATTAGAACTCTACGAAAGCCTAGTTGCACAAACATATGGCAATTGGGAATGGGTAATTTATACTAACAACAAATGCAGTCCTGCAGAAATTCCGGATGCAATTTTTAATGATACTCGAGTAAAAGTGCTTGATACTCGAGTAAAAATTATCAATATCGGAATGATCAAACGCATGGCCTGCGATGCTTGTACAGGTGATGTATTTGTAGAAGTGGATCACGATGACCTGTTAACTCCTGATTGCCTAGAAGAATTAAACCTAGCCTATCAGGACAACGAAGTAGGATTTGTTTATAGTGATGATGCCATGTTCGATATGGATCCGGAAAAACCGTTCCGTCCTTACAATCAAGAAAACGGATGGTCTTATGAAACATATAATTTCAGAGGAAGAGACCTGCTGGCCATGCACTCGTTTGCCCCTACTAGTCAAGCATTGGCCTATATTTGGTTTTCGCCCGATCATGTTAGATCATGGCGTCGTGAAGCATACTATACCGCCGGCGGTTATAGCGACGATGCTTATGTATGCGAAGACCACGATCTGTGTATCCGTACATACTTAACAACCAAAATGGTACAAATAAAGAAAGTATTGTATATCTATAGAATTACAGGTGTTAATACTTCTATGAATGAACGCAACCAGCGTATTCAAACTAGGACCGTAGAGTTAATGCAGCAGTATGCTAGACAACTAGCCGAGCGTGATTCACAACTACGAGGACTAATGAATGTAGATATTGGCGGTGGATTGAACCCTTATCCCGGATATTACACTGTAGATCTTCGATCAGATGCTGATGTGCTAGCTGATTTAAATGACGGTATTCCCCTGCCCGATAATTCAGTAGGTGTGCTCAATGCCAGCCACATCATTGAGCATCTGCATGACAAAACAAAGATCATGAGCGAAATACATCGTGTCTTAGCACACGGCGGATGGGCATTTATCGAAGTTCCTAGCACAGACGGACGTGGTGCTTTCCAAGATCCTACTCACGTCAGCTACTGGAACGAGAATAGTTTCCTTTATTATACCGATGCTTATCTAGGAAACTTCATTGATAATCACACAATTCGTTTCCAAGAATTCCGCAGAGAAACTTTCTTCCCTAACGATTGGATGAAGAATATGGATAGTTGTGTGACTGTGGCGTGGCTGGTTGCTATTAAAGACGGCGGGGAACGCTTCCCAGGTGTACTCAAAATTTAATTTTTACCGATAAATATCTATACAAGACTGAGAAGAAATGTATAATTTTATCAAACTTATTGCCGAAGGGCGCGATCCTAGCGATCTAGTTCAAATAG
>Ga0214246_1000119_pt1 | contig 22949 bp, 49 predicted proteins | sample TroBogypolimnion_41_FD_153084 | JGI IMG/M metagenome (GOLD analysis project Ga0214246, IMG submission 153084) | Freshwater microbial communities from Trout Bog Lake, WI - 29MAY2009 hypolimnion | ecosystem: Environmental > Aquatic > Freshwater > Lake > Hypolimnion/Profundal zone | place: Trout...
TGAGTCAAACCACCAGTTGGGTTCTTATAACCTTTGGCGTCTTCCATTAAATCATCATCTAAGTCTCTGGCAAATCCACCAGAAACAAATGAATTGACACGATCAAATGCAAACTGTTCTGGAGTTTGTCCAAATGATTCGTTCCATATACTATAACCACGATAATATACTTCTTCTAGTATATTAGTTGGTATACCTGATTTTTGAGATTTTTTATAAAGTGATAACTTAGCTTCGTTAGTGAGAGCTATAGCAGATCCTGCAATTTGTTCTGCAAATACTAGCTGAGGATCAAACGTCTTAAATCTTTTTACCATTGGAGTTTCCCTTTAGGCTTATCCAAGAACATCGAGCAGGTCTGCCATAGCCTATACTGCACTAACATTCTTATTTAGTTTTTTAAAATCTTTAAATTTGATTCGCTTAGGTCCACTTTCTTGAGCGGCGCCAGCTGCCGAAAGAGTTGCTACATCTGGGGAATCACCTTGATTGGGCACAGGAGTCATTTCTTCTTTAATTGGAGACATTTTCTGTTGTTCTCTGTCTCTTTTATTTTTATAATAATCCTGTTTCATAGCTTCTATTTGAGCTTCTTTTGCAGGAGTAAATTGTTCAGGTAATTTAGATCTCATATAATCGAGAGTTCTGTCTTTCATTTGCTGATCTTCAGCGTGATCATTACTTATTAACTGAGAAGCAGGATCATATATTGTGCTAACATACTTATCAACAACTCTTCCTTGTTGATCTGGAGTCAAATGGGTTTTCATACTATCAAGCACACCATGATATGAACCAAATGTTTTCATTTCATTATCTGTTGGTGTTTTTCCGAACATCTTACCATAAATTGATGGTAGGTCAGTATCATACTGACTTTCCTTTGGTGTCAATTCTCTATAAATTGTATCACCATTTTCCTGACCAATTTGAGCATGAGAAGGTCTCATGCCTCTATCAACAGAGAAAGAATAGTTAGGTATAAACTTTCGTGTATCACCTTTTTTATTTCTTACTACGCCGTCAGCGCCTTGTGCCGCAGTTACTGATCTCAATAGAAGCTTATGAAAAGCACCCTTTACGCCAGACTTAACGTCGCCCCAGTCAGAACCATGAGCAAACTGATTCCATTCACTTGGTCTGCCATTTACATACGTTGCAGGTTCCATATCTATCTGCTGAACTCTACCATCATCATGACGGAATAGCCCCAAGTTTTGAGTTCCTGATTTCTTACCACCAATGAAGGTATACTTACCGTATCTTTTACCAGGCTTTAATTGATCAGCAAGTGTGCCTGTGTGTTCTTCGGGCACGGCAATGTCAACATCGCCAACTTTTGGTTTGTGTTGTGCAAATTCTTTATTAGAAATGTTTGGGTCCATAAATGCATTAGAAGATCCCATAAATGCAGAGTTATCATTCAATGCTTCATGGTTTGGGCCAAATATATGTTGACCTGTTCTTTGGGCATGTTCATCACTCATTTGTGATAATGCATCACGAAGATCATTTTGTCTTTCTTTTCTTGGAACTGCCTGTGGATGATTTGGATCTAAATGCATTGGATCCGCACCTACCATTTGACCATGAGCATCTGGTAGCTGTAAATTGCCACCTTCTATTAGATAAAAGTTTTTAAAATTTGTTATCATGGTGTTCTTCTCAACTTTGCTGAAATGCCTTTGCTTTCGCCCTTTTGAAGCTTAACAAAAGCGCCCTCTGGTTCAGTCTCAACGCCATTTACAGAATGAGAAAACTCACTGTTTTTATGCAAAGGATTTACCAAAGCATTTTTGGCATTTTTCAAATGTTTTTGGAATTCTAAAGCTCTTTCAAAATGGTTTCTATTTCTTAATACAGATTCTGCCATTGATGAATGTTCTTTATTATTTTTTAAAGAATCAAGGTAACTATCAACTGATGGTTCTAAACCTTTTACGCCCATAGATTCAATATGAGCAGAAAGCTTTGGACCATGTTTACCAATTTCATCAAAAGCTTCTGGTTTAATTTTACCATAAGATATTTCAGCTTCTCTTTTATGATTTAAAAATTCTCTCTGATCGTCTGGACTATAGTTTTTAGGATTAACTTTTACTTCAGGATCAATCACATGTACATCAGGATGCTTATTAAATTTGCCTTTTGATTTATCATCCATTGGCTCAAATTCTTTACCATTATGCATAGATTCTAAAGAAAGTGCTAGCTGTGCTCCCTTTAAAGATTTACCAGCTCCGCTATTCATAGGAACAGAATAAGTTCTATTACCAGCTTCTATATTTTGTTTACCCCTATAACCTTTAATTTGATCTTTGGTAAACATCTTACCATCATACATTCCAGGTGTTTCAGGAGTTACTTTATGAAGATGATCAAATGCTTGTTTTAATTTATTGATAGTATCACCAGCACCTTGGTGGTTTTTTTCTATATCATCATGTGAATAGTTTGGAACATTTGGGTCAGAAGCAACAAAAAAGTTATTCTTTTTATCTCTGCCAAAAGAAACAGGTTCACCATTGTATTTCATTAACATTTTAACGCTAGATGGTTTGCCAAGAAAATGTTTGTTCAAAGAATCTAACATATTTGCTGAATTTAAAGCACCATTATGACCATCATGTAAATGCATATGATCAATGTCTTTTAACTTATTATCTGTTTGTGAAGTCTTATCTTCTGTTAAGAAATTTTTAAAATTAATCACCATTCAGCTCCAGCTGTTGTATGTTGTCTCTTTTTTGCGGATTCTGCTCTTATACCATTTGGTTGTGTAGGTTCAACAGGGGCAGCTGCTTGTTTAATTCTTGCTTCTCTTTCAGCTGTTTCAGCAGTAGGTTTACCAGATGGTTTCCATGAAGTGAGACCCACACCTATTCTTCCTCCAGTGCCAAAACTATTTTTACCGCTTGCTGTTCTGAATATCATTGAATTATCTGGATGGTAATGCGAATTATTATCATTTGTGTTTGTGTATGAAGAAGTTGAATTAAGATTAAGTTCTCCATTTTTTTCATTAGGAATTAATGAAATATTTCCGCCAATTATTCTATGGACATTAGAAAGACCATATTCTCCACCATGACCCATTCCATACATAGATTTATATATCAAATCTCTATCTTCTTGATTTTCAGGATCAAGGTAATGTCTTATAGCACTATTGAATTTTGGATTATTTGATTTTTCTTGTTCTAGTTTAGATTTAATTGCGGAAACACCTCTTTGAACAGAAGGATGATTTGCTAATTGATTTACACCACCCCACTGTTGGTGACTGGTTCCTTTTAATGAAATAAAATGTACTGGTTTGTTATTCTCATCATGAAAATATGCATCAGCTTTAGGAGCTCCTGTTCCATTATAACCTAATTCCTTCCACTGATCTCTTGTTATTTTCTTAATGCCAGCAGTATCAATATAATTGCCATCCCCAAAACGAACTCTAACTTTGTTCTTCCCAATTTTATTTTTATGTAAGTTGATACCATTTTGTATTTGTGCTATTTGATCATTTTCAACTTGTTCAGGATTTCTTGCATGTTGAAATCTAGCCAATTTTGAAGCCAATACTGTTGTTGTATTACCCGCCTCATCACTAACAGTAACATGGTTTTTACCATTTTTTATCTCACTATGAACTAAATGGACTTTGCTTCCCATAGGAAATTTAAATCCAGTTTCTGGATCAATATGATCAGAATTAAATTCATGAGTGCCAGGACCATGTTTTGAAACTGCAGGATCAGCATCTGGCAAATAATTTTTGATGTACTTTTCATGATGTCTTTGCATTTCTTTTCCACTAGCAGAAATGCCCGCTCTTTTTGAAATTTCTTCTGTCAAATATTCAGCAAACTTAAACATTATTTCTTAGCCTTTTCTTTATCAGAAGGTTTATCTGTTAGTGATGTAGTAGTTATCTTAACATTACCAGTTTCTGGATCATGATCAACATGATGCGCATGAAATTCTGTTTCAGGGTAATCTTTTTTTAGTTTCAAGAAACCATTTAGATTATCTCTAGAATCATCATACAAATGAACCTTTTTATGTCCAGCCTTATTTAATATATTTCTCATAACCATAGCTTTGGTATCGGCTGGCTTGCCTTCTAAATTACCTGCTCTGTATACATGAGTTTTATCAATATCAATACCATACTTAGACATATGGTGCGCAAACTTTTTTTGATCATCCATATCTGATCTGGCGGTAAGAATTGCTGTTTTACCACCATTTTTTTGAATAGCTTTTAGTTTAGCGATCATTTTGCGAATAGGCTTGGCAGAATGAGTGAATATATCAGAACTTCTAAACTCACTGAAATCATATCTATGACCAGGAGGAAGTTTGTGTGTATTGAACTCTTGATTTGTTAAAGTTTGAACTCTTGCACCAGTTGGGTCTAATACATGAACTCTGAGTTTGTTATGATCATGTGCGAATAAAGTTTCATCCATATCAAAGGCATGTAAACCTTCTGGAGTATTTTTATCTTCAATTATGAATTGGCTGAATTTAATCATGACTATTCCTGAACAGTTTTATTATATTTATAAAAGTTTACAAATAAAAAGGGCAGGTGTTACCCTGCCCCGATGTTATCTGACAAAAATATGGTTGAGAAGAACCCCACTTTTTTACCTCAACTATTCCGTCGCCCTTTTTATTATGGCTCGTGCCGCTTGCACATATAGTGCACTACATATTTTTGCTATATTTATTTATATAACTTGACACACTTTTTAAAAAAAAAGTTGGAGAAAAACCATCAAAACCTCCACCTAAATTCAAATGACGCATAAACATTCGAGCTTCAAGAAACTTATCACAGGGAAATGACTTGATTACCTGATTAGTTGTTTCCTCAAGCACATCATACATTGTCTTATCTTCACCTTCGATGAGATTATATGTCATCTTACGCTTCATTTCACCAAATCCTCAATTGCTACGGGTGTATAATTTTGAACTTCAACACAACAGTTAATATAACGTTTATCTTGTATCAAACCACGGTGATTCCCTTTATGTGTGTGACCATGTAGATTATACTTACGTTTATAAAGCGAACTTTCATGAATAGGAACATGAGTCAGAATACAATCAAATTCTTTAAATTCTCTCCACATCAATATCTTTTCAAAAGTCTTTTGAAGATACTGACACTTACCATCATCATGATTGCCTAGTATTAATCTTTTACGTCCACGCAGTCTAGGTAAAACTTCATAACCATTTTCGAAATAAACATCTCCAAGATGATAAACAATATCACAATCCCTGACAGTTTTATTCCAACATTCAATTATATGCTCATTCATATGATGGACATTGTAAAAATCACGTAGTGGCTGTTTATCATTATCGACGAATTTCAGAATATTATCATGGCCAAAGTGGGTGTCACTGATAACGAATATGTTTCTCATGTGCTCTCCCATGCCCAATTAACAGTAATCCAATCTTCAAGACAATCTTGAAAATTATAGTTATTATCTACGTGTTCTTTACCGAATTTCTTACACATCAGAAAATACCAGTGATCCCAATAATCTTCACGAATCTCATCTTCGGAAATGGTGACAACAATATGCGTTTCACCACGTTCGCCGCCTGTTTCATTGTAACAAAAGTATCTCACTTTTTATACTCCGTATAATGCTTGCTACAAGTACGGCGGTATCCATTGTCAGTAGGAAATCCAGATGAAATATAGTCGCTACAACCCTCAACATCACAAAGACCAATAATATCTTTGATCTTGCTCATATCGTTTTCAACAACAGCTTCACGAATATTTTCCCTCAAGTTTAAATCAAACTCATTGGAAATAGTAAGACCATCTGCACACAGAGGAACATATGCATCAGCACTAAACCGAAGACGATTATAGATCAGGTATCTGTACGAACCACCTTCTTGAGCGTGTTCGACAATATGCTTCATCACCCATTCAGTAACGAGTAGCTTGATGTCGTAATCAACATCTTCAATATTCATTTGAACCCCGCAAACTTAGATCTATCAAACTTAGACTTTGGTTTATTGCGTTCCATATCTTCATTGCCGAACTTGGTATTATCCATAACAGGTCCATCAAGCAAATCTTCTTGAGCCGAATTTTCTACATTATATAGACGCATCTTGCTGCGATCCACCCCAACGATAAACCGAGAATTAATATTGGGATCGCCGTATCTATTTTTAAGCTGCTTGACCACAATTTGATTGAGGTCAGCCAGTTCTTCTGATTGTTTAACGAGTGCAAACATAAAATCAGCTGTGGCTGGGAGTCCAAAGGATTCTGATGTATCTTCCAAACCAACGTCGCTGTTCGAATATCCACTTCTAGTTGTTTGAGTCGCGGAGACGACAGGAACATTGAATTCAACTGCCAACCCTCGTAGTTCTTCTGCGATTGCTTTGACAAGGGTATAAGAATTGACGTTGGCTCCATGTTTAATCCTTGATGACATACAAATATTCAAATAATCAATATAGATAATTGCTGGTTCAAAGTTCTTCTTCAACTTCAATTCATTGAGAAGATGTCGGAAATTGGCAGAACCTGCACATGCTGTAGGATATTCCTTAATGACCAACTTTCCATTAGTTTTGCCCTTAATACGAGAGATTTTCTTATCGTATACATCTTTGGGCAATAATTTAAGGTCATCAAGTGATGTATCAAGAAGATTAGCATCAATGCGTTCAGCAATTCGCTCTTCAGCCATTTCAAGAGTAATGTACAATACATTCAACCCCTTTGACAAATTAGCTGCTGCGCAATGACACATGAATAGTGACTTGCCAACGCCAGTACCCGCCAAAGCAATGTTTAGCGTTTTGCGAGGCAACCCACCTTGCGTGATCTTATTGAAGTAGTCGAGATCGAAGGGGATACGAGTTTCCTTGGTGTGGTAGAACTCATAGCGTGAATCCGCATCTTCAAGGAAGTCATGACCAATGTGCGTGTCAAACGATACAGCAAGTGCGTCCGAAAGGATTTGAGGTATACTGCCCTTTGAGGTTTTCCCAGTGCTGTCATCAAGAATCCCGATTGACGCCATGATCGCATTATAGATTGCTTTGTCCTGACAGAATTTCTCTGTCTGGTCCAAGAGCCAATCAATTTTAGTTTCGGTGTCTTGCGTAAGCGCAATGATCAATTCCTTAGATTGTTTAAAACTCTCTTCACTGATGCCATCCTTGTTCGATAGATCAATTGCCAGAGCCTCTTTAGAAGGGAACGCATTGTATTTGTTTACGTATTCGGTGATGAGTTTGAAGACAAGTCGATCTTGTTGATTTGTAAAGTAATCCTCTTTGAGGAACGGAATGGTCTTGCGAGAAAACTCTTCATTGAACACCAAATTACTAAGAATCGTAGTTTCAATCGCCATTTCCAGTCATCCATCCCTACGTTACGTGCATAAATTTCGGTTGACTCGACCATTGTTGCTTTCAATGGTCGATTGCTATAGTCGTATTTGATAGAACTAGGCTGTTTTTGATACATCTAACAAACCATTACAATAGTTTTCCGCTGCTTCCTGAGCAAAGTTAATACTCTTTTCAGGATAGGATATAGAATTAGTATATACCTCATTGAGGTAAAAGTCAATAAAATAATAACATGCCTTTAAATCAACGTTTAGTATAGCCTTTTTACTCTTATCATTGCTATGATATTCAGAGATCGTTTTCCAGCTCATCATCATTCTCCATAATAGCACCCATAGCCATCTTGTACTTGCCTTCGATATACTTTGCAAAGTCAGTCGTGCTGAACATATCAATCCAGAACTTCTTATTGTCAACAATATCACCAGCACGCATAGAAGGCTGACGAACCTCGCCTGTTTCCTTGTCTACGGTAGCATACCAGCCATTCTTAGGCTTAACGATATAACCGCCTTCAAGGGCAACGTCAAGTAGGCCAGACCAGCGATTGATACCACCTTCGAAAGAAACAGTGATCGGGATCTTTGACTTTTCCTTGACGTAGCGAGACTTCTCAACATTGATCACGAAATGATAGCCAGCAATACCATCAGCATCCTTATCCTGTTGACGACCAAGGATCCAAATGTTATCTGAACCATAATAGGAACCAGTACCACCACCAACGATAGCCTTCGGGAACATACCAATTTCCATATAGGTGTGGTTAATCACCACCATAGGAATGTCCTTAAGAGACAAGTGAGGTGTGATCATACGAAAGAGAGACTTGAGCTGCTTAGCACGAGTCATATCCGCAACGCTCTTACCATCAAGAGCATCATCAACTTCCTTCTTAGAAGCAAGGTTGCCGATCGAGTCAATAACAATCATTACATGATCTTCACGCCCCAACTCCTTCATCTGCTGCATAATATCGAACTTTAGTTCTTCGACATCAGTAATAGGTGTATGCACAACAGAATCGAAAGGAATATTAAACGTTTGAAAATAAGACTGAGGGGTACCAAACTCAGAATCATAAAATAGGATAATACCATCGGGATACTTCTTAAGGTAAGCGGAAGCAAGGAGAAGAGCGAAGCCAGTCTTGAAGTGCTTAGATGGACCAGCAAGCATGGTGAGACCAGGAGTGATACCGCCATCAACTGAACCAGACAACGCAACATTGATCATTGGAACTGATGTAGGAATCATATCCTTCTTGGTGAAGATCTTACTATCTGTAAGACTAGCAGTCAAATCAATTGTAGAATTTTTAATCAAACGTTCTTTAAGTGACATATTATTTCCTTCATGTGGGTCAATCTCTTAATATAGTATATTATACCGTGTATCTGTATGAAAGTCAACTGTTAATGTAATCATCCATTTTCTTGATAAACGCCTTGATTGATTCTTCTCTATTCGGCCACACAATAGTGTTTTTATCTGGATTCTTCAGTAGATTATTGAGTAATGGCATAATCATTTTCCTCAAACCATTTACTTTATCATTAGCAAGTGCTTTTGATTGGGCTTTTATGGTTTCTGAGTCTGCAAATGTGAAGCCAAAATCTTCTTCATCTTCATTCAACCGAAAAATTCCTCCAGTGTCGCTCTTTGTTCTACTTGCCATCCAATTACCTCTGTTATTGCTTTAAGTGGATCCAAAAATGCTTTATCAAACTGCAAATCTCGATCAATATACTTATCAAGATTAAATTCAACTGGTATATAATCAGCTGTTGCGATAACTGTCTCATTAATAGGATTGGGTGTTTTGAGATAAGCAAACTTAATCTTATCACCATCCATAATTGGTGGAACAGATTTAATATCATACTGCTTCAACATATGATTAAAAATCAACGAACCCTTAACTTGGATTGGAGTTGCTGACTTATAGATACCACTGGCATCCTTATATTTGTTCATACCCTTAACACCACGTGGAAACGCTACATCTTCAAAAGGTAAGGTTAAGAATGTTTGTCTAAACTCTTGAATGAACTTATGAAGAGCGGGTTCGTTTTCATTCATTATAATGCTAAGTGCATTTTTAATATTTTCGCGACAAGCATATGGAGTTGATGAACGCACAGCTTCAATACCCTGAATCTTTAGCTTTGGTTTATCATACTGTACACCTTCAACATTCCATGCGTTGAGGATATACATTTTCTTTGCTTTCCAGATGCCCTTGTTAGCGATAGTTTCGCGCTTCATTTGCATCTTCTGCTGATAAGCATTCATCATACCAGCCAGCTCATCATAACATGAGTTTAGATATGGTTGAATTTTAGTTTCACAAAACTTATCAATCAACTTAACGGCTTCTAGCTCGTTGCTGCCATCAGGAATCAACTTTTCGAATGTAACATAGATAGAATCAGTATCGGATGCAACAATATAATCAACATCTTTAGTTTTACAGATTTTATTCATATATTCATTCATTTTATTTGCAATGTATATAATTGTTATTTGTCCAGAAGTTGTTATAGATTCTGCATTATCGAAATTGAACCATCTGAACCATTGGTTTGATAGTGCACCATAAAGACTGTTGAGTTGAATTTTTTTAGCCATTTGAAAATTCTTATATCTAGCAACAAGATTTTCATCTTCTTTGCTTTTTGATTGTTCGTATCTTTGTTGAGATTCTAACATCAATTTTTTATATTTAATTCTGTCATTAAACAGTTTTTCCATAAGAGAAGTCAAAAACCCGTGAGAATCATTTTTATATAAACAACCATTTGCTGTTAAAGAATATCCTTCGATTTCAGGAATTTTTTTTAAATTTTCTACAACATATTCGGGATTGAAACCATCGATGATATTTTCAAAAATCAGCAATTGTTCATCAGACATATTTTCAAACAATATCATTTCTCCATTTTATAGCTCTAGAAATATTTGAATTGACTCTACCATCTTTTACATAATAATTTTGTCTCGATAACCATTGGTCAAACCTCTTCTTTTTTTCTCTTTTGCAATCATTATTTTAACAGTTTTTTTGTCTATCATTTTTTCTGGGCTAATGTTGTACTGTTGAATCAGGCTAGGATATAGTGATGTCAAATCGAAAGACACAACCCACTTACTCAAGCCAAGCTTTGGTTCTTTAACATATCCACCAACCAAACTATCAAAGTCAGGCTGTTTCTTATTTTGAGGTATAACTATACCTTGATTCAACAAATAATTGTGAATAATGACATCCCATGTTCGCACAGTTGTCATAGTATCATTGTAGTTTACCTTGGCATCATACGCCAGTGCCATAACCTGCTCAAGAAACTTTAACTTATCATCAAGACGATCAACTAGAACACAATCGTGAATATTATATTCAATAAACTTTTGATAGTTGTTCTTATACAGTTCTAACAAATTACCATATTCTGAATAATCAATTTTCTTTTCACCCAATTCAATTTGGGCAATGAAGTCAAGCTTATAACTTTCTTGGTTACCAAAAGAGAACTTGCGGTACAACTGATAATAATCAAGAACAGCAAGACCGAATGGATTATAGCTTTGATTTTGTTTACCACGAAATTCCACCAATTTCTCATCAAGGATTTTCCATGGTGAGAGTTTCTTAGCTTCTTTATCATTAAAGAGCAATTTAATACGATTAACCAAATAAGGAATATCAAAAAACTCAATGTTCCAACCAGTCACGATATCCAAATCAAGTGCTTGCCAACAAGCAAGAAACTTTTGGATAAGCATGTGCTCATCTTTACATTCTAGATAAAATGTATTTGGATCTTCTGTTCTAAATTCACCACAACCAAATACGTAGTTTCTGCCATTACAACGAACGGTAATGGCTGTAATAGGCTTATCTGCTTTTTGAATATCCGGAAACCCTTCGTCCGCCGCACATTCGATATCTAACGTACCAATACGTACAAGCTGGGGGTCATAATCAATGTCACCTTTAAATGTATCAAAGATATAAAGATAAGCAAATGTATTAATGCCAAATATTTCCATGTTGGAAACATCTTTATACTTATCTACAAAGTCTCTTGCTTCACCAATGCTGTCAAAATCTAATTTTGCAACTTCACGCCCATCCAATGTTCTGTATTTTCCACCCTGTTTGGGAATAAACATGTATGGCTTATAATCTATAACATCTGATATGCGCAGCCCCTTGTCGAAGCCACGCATATATATTTTACTGCCACGCTGATAACAACCTGTATAAAATGCCATAATACCTCCACAATATAACTATAGTATATAATATATTACAGCAAAAGTCAAGTTACTTGTTGGCTAGTTTCTCTTGACCACGGGTATAGGAAGTAATACCAAGAATAGCACCAAACGCCAAGTGAATCAATCCACCATTAGATAACGTCAGTGATTGCCAAGCAACATATTGCATTTGTATACCAGTTCCCTTTAGAATAACTGGCATAAACATTGCTATGATTGGAAATATGATAAAGTCACATAGACAAATAAGCATATATAGCCAGCCCATTGCTGGTCTCCAATATGCCTTCATCCAATGTTCATCTTCTTTCTTAATCTGTTGATCAGCCATTTCTTTATCAACAGAAACTTCGGCTAATCCTACTTGGGCTTCTGCCTGTGCTGTTGCTTGAATAGACTGTAGCTGGACAGTTTGTTGATTCATAGCAGTTGATTGGTTATTACTGCTATTATTATTGTTGTTGTTGACATCAACAACTACCACCGGAGGTGTTACAGGAGCTGCAACAACTGGTGGTGGTGTAGGTATTGATCTCTCTACTGGCGGAATTGGTTCTTCTTCTTGTTTTGCGAATTTAGCCATTGTTAACTCCTATCAAACAAATATACTTAGAGCTTCTTCAAATAGCTCTCTTCGTTCATCAAGGCCAATGGTTCCACCATTAATGCGTTTAGTTACAGTCAAAACATCTTTATGATCTGCATACTCATTGAGTCCATGCTTATCCCAGAACCAAGCAGCGGAACGGATAGCGCCCTCTGGAGTTTCTAGATAGTCAGGATTGGCCTCTAGATCAACACCAAGGTCTTTACCACATGCTGTATAATTATCACGACCTGTTAGTTGAACCGCCCCACGCCCACGGAATTTATAGCCATCACCAGAATCTTCACTAGCATTACCCATGCGATCAGCATAGACACGATTAGCAATACGCTCAGGATTGTTTGCGTATCCTTCTGGATCAACATCTCTAAAATATTTCGGAAATATCTGAACAAGTCTAGCAGCCTTATAATTTAAATTTTCATGAAGTTTTGTTAACCCACCGGATTCGTGGCCAACTTGAGCGAGAAACATAGAGATACGTTCTGTAGTATTAATCTCAAACTCATCAACAATTTTATTAATTGGGTCGACAAAATTCTTAAGTACAAAATCATCAGTGTCTTCGAAGAAATTGCATAGTTGTTCTAATGTGATTTGCATAATAACCTCCATAAAGAAAAATAGCGGGAAATTGCTTCCCCGCTATTTATTAGAAAGACTGACTTGGTATTCTTTGTCTTAATGTATTCGCAACAACATAAGGTAATTCACAACGTGTAATGCCCAAGTCAGCTAGCTCTCTATCGGTCAGCTTATCAAGCTCTTTATATGCAGAATTGAAAGCCAACGTTCTACGTAACCAAGTCGAAGCCTGGTTAGTATAATACTCAAAAATATTAAACATTTTAGTCCTTAATAGTAATTTTCTTTGGCTTTTTGCTTTCTGGAATAATATGATTTAACCATATTCTAAGCATGCCATTTACCATCTGAGCGTTGTTAACAACTACATTATCAGCAAGGGTAAAGGTACGAGTGAATGGACGATCTGAAATTCCCTTATGAAGGAATTGAGAATTGATGCCGTCTTCAGTAAGAGTTTCTAATGTAGTTTGACCAGCAATTTTCAACTTGTTTTCTTCGAGTGTAAGTTCAATATCTTGCTTACCAAAACCAGCCACAGCCATTTCAATTACATAAACATTTTCATCGGTTTTCTTCAAGTTGAACGGTGGATAACCGGATGTAGCAGCAGTGTTAGCTAGAAGCTCAGCAGTCTCTTGAACACGAGCAAGGAACTTATCAGAGCCAACAAAAAACTTATCAAACTTGGCAAGGTCAGAAAACGAGTGGTCGAATTTAAAATTAGTCATATGTTTCTCCTGTTAGGCGAGATTTAAATAGCGAGTCCCTTCATGGCAACTCACTACTATTATATAGTTATTTTATTCTATATTTAAAGGGTCTAGTGCAACTTTTTTCCAAAAGTTTCTTTACAAATAACAATTAGATCTTTAAAGTTTGGATGTAACATGAAAACTGGTGTTAGCCCAGCATCTTTAAATTCGGTTGCTGATTTCAATAGTCTAGCAAAACTATTTTCCGTATCATCTGGTATGGCATCAGCAGCATCTTTAACAACATTCTCTGGGATTATGATATATGAATCCATCAGTCCCAGAGTCCACGATAATACTTACCGAACAGCTTGAAGCCATTATGCTGACGCTCATGAATAGCACTCACAGCATCATAGTTGCCATTGCTATAGTATTCCATTTCCCAATCGTCGTCAATCTCAAGGCTGAAAGCGAAGATCATTTCGTCAAGAATCCATTCCCAACGCTTATGGAACAGAGCATCAGGAGCACAAACAGCCTTCTGTTCCTCAGTCAATGCAGGAGCGTTAGTTGAACGCAGTTCTTCAGGTACATCTTCATCATAAACATGAGGAGAACCGTGCTTGCTTGCCTTCAGCTGAAGAAGCATAGGATGAATGATTAGAGAGAGCGTATGGTCCATCGACCAAGTATCGTACTCGTCAATTCGAACCTGCACCTTACGAGGCGGATGATCATAGAACCACTGACAAATTCTATTGAACCATTCAGGGAACATGCCACCAATCTGGAAGCAGCGATCCTCAGATACACCGACATGCTTGAGCAGATCAGCAATTTGGTATGGTCCATACCAACGTTTATAGGGTCCGATATTCACTTTCATATAAATAATCCTTAGCTTATGGAGGTTATCATGTTTGGACGTTTACAGATAAGTATATATATTAGTATAGTTATATTTGGTTCATTATGCACTGGATATTATATTTGGCGCAAAAATATTGAGAGAGAAGCATTATTAGTATACAATGAACTTCAGTTAGAACAAAGCATTAAAGATAAAGAAATAATGCAAAAGCAACTTGAAGAAATAAACAATAAACAAAAAGAAATTGTTGCTGCTAATGAACTAGAGAAACAAGCATTTAAAGATAAAATAGATTACATCAATGCTGGTCTCAATACTAAAGAAGTAACAACGGCGGATAAACCAGCTTCAGATATTTTGAAAAAAACAATTAACAAATTAAAGGATGTTGTGAAATGAGAGTAATGTTAGCATCTATACTATGTTTTTCATTAGCTGGTTGTGCTTCTTTGACACCACCTCCACAGGTTATTACCAAAACAGAATTACAAGTGGTAATTCCAGAACGCACAATGTTTTATTGTCAGAATGTCAGACACTTTCCAAATGCGGAAACACTAACAGATGTTCAAGTAGCAAAGCTTATTGTTGAACTTCATTCCAAGAATACAGAATGTCAGAAGAATATGAACGCTGTATACAAGTTTTTGGATGAAGCCAAAAAGAAAACAGAAAAGAAGTAGTGGCTCGGGGTGATGGCTGGGGAAGAAGGACTCGAACCTTCAGCCTTGGGATTCAAAGTCCCCTGCGCTACCAATTGCGCCATTCCCCAATACCCTACCACGATACCAGTTTTCTGGTATCGAATCTTCAAGTTTTATACGTTTATTTATAATACCGTTTGTAACCCATTGCTGTTTTGTTTTTCTAGTATATCGAAACCCTTTAGCTCCATTACCATTTTTACCAGTTTTATTATTAGAAGGGCGACCTTTTAAAGCATCACTTATTTTCTTTTTAGATTCTTCGCTGTGACGATTTCCGCCTTTAGGAATATGTCTATTACCAACGAACATTGCATCTTCTACATTTTCTTTTGGAGTTCCCCAATAAAGATGTTTTGGGTTAGAACATTTACCATTATGACAAGCATGGCATAATAGATATTTTGTACCATATGGAATATCAGTGTTTAAATACTGCGCCAATACACCTTTATGATTGGTGGAATTTCCACCTCTTTCAATGCATTCTTCACATAAATTTATATGCGATTGCCTCTGTTGTTTAGTATTTTGTTCTATCAAAAATTGAACTATTTGCATTGGTTAGTCTCCGTTTATTACTAAGTTTATTTATAACAAACTTACTTTTAAACTAACCCCGAATAACCTATAATAACAATACTACTTATTATATGTTACCAACCAAGAATTAACTTTCTTGCTTTGCTATCAAAGTGCGTAAGCAGATCATCAATTTCAGCAACACGCTCTTGAAGAACACCGATAGTTGTACGGATATGACCAGTATCATGATCTTCAAGTTTTGCTTCTAGGCAAGAAATTTCTTTCATCAAAGCGCCTCTGTGAATAACCAATTCCATTGCATAATCTATCATCATTTATCTCCTAGTTTCCGTAATATTCTTTGCCCGGATTGTCTGCTAGATAGCTTTCTGCAAAAGCCTGAGCAATCTCTTCGGTATTGCTTTCGGGTATGTTTGCCTCCGGATACCACTGAGACATACTTGTACCGTGTTCGGTGATATTTTCAACGCAATACGTTACCGAATACGAACCGTTTGTATGAACCTTGATGTCCATACACTTCACGACTTTCTGTTTAGCGAAAGCTCGCATCTCATACACATCACGAGTCCACTCTTCGCCTTCGTGGCAAAGAGTTTCTGTACGCACGAACTGCTTGTAGACACGGGGAACCCAAAAAGTGTACCCGATGTCATACTTACTTGTAACGATCATCTTTAACTACCTCAATACAATCAAATAAGTAACCAGCTGCCTTTAGAAAGGTAGCGAACTGCTTAACCACAACATCGATAGGTGCATCAGTTCCATCAAAAACAATACTAATCAGGCTGTGATCAGGCTCATCTTCAAGACCAACATTCTCATATTCACACTGCAAGGTGTAAGTTGTTTTGTACTTATCATCAGTCATCTGCTTCCACCATTACTACGAGTTCGTCTTTATCAAACCAAATAGTTTCATCATAGAACGGGTGATCACAAGTCACCTCTTGTCCCTTGATGCTTAGCACTTTCATTCGACCACGATAGTTGCCATCATGATCATTTTCGTCAATCAGTTCTACTGTATCACCAATCTTCATCATAACAAAAACCTTTCAATTAACGACAAACTGTTTCCCACAGCTTACGGCCAAAATCATCATAACCAACCATCTGACTCCAGCAGTCATGACGGCGATCATAATACATTGCCCCAAGAGCACCAGCTACCAGACCACCAGCTATCCAAGGCATAATGTTATGGGGACGACGAGGAGGGAGCGGAGCATAATGACGATGTTCCTGAGCAACAGCAGGAGCAACCATTGCTACCAACGAAGTGATGATTAGAATTTTGCGCATTGTTAGATCCTTATAGTTTCTCAACAGTAGGTACACCAATCAGACGAGCACCATCCATTACCCGTGTTTGAATCTTTCGAACGAACTTCATTGCTTCGTCAAACGTAGGAAATCTGGCTGTGTGGTCATGGAGAAAGCCATCCTTCTTCTTTATCACATACAGAACTGTAAATTCGTTCATGGTTTTCTCCTTGGTTACATATTAGTATATAGTATAACTGAACAACTTTTAAAAGTCAAGCACTAATTTTCTTTCGAGAATAAGAAGCTTTACCTTTCTTAGGTTTGATAACACGTAGACGGTATTTTTGCGAATGCAGATCTTGTGTTATCGGATTACGTTTTATTCTGTGACTATCCTTTTCCACTCGTTGTTGATTTTCAACCATAGGTGACCATCCTTACCAACTGACATAGCAACTTTGCTTTCTTCATTGAACTCATTTGGAGAAGCTTCAATCTTCATACCTTGACCAAGAAGGATATTACTTTTCTGTGTTAGACCAATAAACCCCTCACTAGTAAGATACTTACCAGAGCCTCCACCACCTCCGCCACCAATAAATGTTTGAGACCATTCAGGATACTTTGGAGTTGGGAGTGGAGGTTTATGAGCCGCCAGCGTCATCAATTCCTTTTCGGGAGCCATTGACGCTGGCGGAGTTTTTGCAATAGCCTCTGCCGCCATTAGCATACCAATTGGAGCGGCAGGAAGAAAAGAGAAGAAAGATCTACGGTTCATATCAAATTTTCTCAATAGAGTTGAGCAGCTTTTCCAGATACATTACTTCTTCGTTCACACCAATACGATAACCACGTTCAGAATAACTGAGATTATCTTTATCTGCATCATAGGAAGCCACCAGCTCTCGGCTCTTAACCAGGCGACGATAGAGTTCTTCCTTCAGCTCTTCCAGCATCTTATTTGAATCCTTAGCAAAGAAGTCAATAGTCATTACCAACTCTCCTCATTTGAAATAGTTCTTATCTTTGTATTCTACACTGTATTCTGGGAAATGTCTCTCGAACTTATCACAAGCTCGCATTGCATCACCATATGTGGCATATTCATGACGAACTACCAATCGGTTCTTATCGTTCTTCAACTCAACAACATACATCAGTGGTGTCTTGGGTTTACGAATGTTCATTACCAATCTCCATTACCATCATCAACATCACATTACTATTATACCAACATAGTGACCAAAAGTCAAATCATTTCATTTCCCCTACCTCTACGGATTTGATATTAAGAAGAAGCATTTCCTCGGTACAAAACTCAAGAGCAGCGTGTGCCATTTTCTTGGTCACATTCTTTCTGAGCTTGATTGTTCCGTCTTCGAATTTGATCTTGTAAAACCAGTTCTTCATCAGTGCAACTCCGCAGAAGTGTCATGCCAGTTATCGGTTTCGAGGCGGCTGTCGGCATCAAGATCCGAACGATGCTCGTCGAAGAAGTTGTAGTATTCCTCGTCGGTCATCAAAGCCTCGCAGTAAATCCAGAGGTCGCCGTCCTGCCAGAGTCGCCACACATTACCGTTGGTATCGGTGTGGACAGCGTTCATCGTCACATCGTTCCAAATATCCCAGTAGTTCTGGGAGTCCTCATGGTCAGGACCACGCAGAAGGACTTCGATGTCCTCGGCGACGATACCCGTCCAGTTCGTAAAATCGAACCCAGCGAATATCTGGGGAATGTAGACGCCATGGCGATCAGAAACGAGAAGGTCAATGCCAGACATAGTTTTCTCCGGTTTGGGGCAGAACCGCCCGACTCAATTTATAACGTATTATACCGCACCGACGTTTTAAAAGCAAGTCCCTAAAATGATTTTGCTGGCTTGCTTTTAAAAGATGCGTGGGTTAATATAATGTATGAGTTGATGACGGAGAGAGAAAATGGACATTCAAATCGAACACTTTGAATTGCCCTCAAACTGGGCTGTTGCGCTTATGTACGGAGATGAGAGCATCTTCGAAGGCGACGAAGAGGAATTCAAAGCCTATGGGGCTTTCGTTGACGATATGGTTTCTCGCTACGGAAAGTGCTGGTGCCTCGATGTGGGGGACGAAGAGTTCTTCACTTATTATCATGAGGCTTCTGGCTATGGCGTTGGCGGAGCGAATTGCCTCACATATGCATTTGATGTTTCAAATGGGGCTTGATTTTAAAAGCCACATGGGGTATGATTGGTTATAAGTTGATGAAACGGGCGCAACGCCCAGATAACTGGAGCTTGACAATGGGTAACTTCATCGTCTATGGGTACTTTTCCGGTTCTGTCGCTCTTCCTGAGGTCGTCGCTTACGCCGACACTTATGAAGACGCCCAGATGGCCATCGCCGCCTCTAATGGGTACGACCTGTACTCTATCGCCCAGGATATTGGTGGCGTTCGCTTCGCCTCTCTTCGCTAAACAGGAGCTTTACAATGGTTGTATACGTTTTGCTTGTTGGTTATCCCTACGAGGGCTGTGAGTGCCTTGGAGTTTACGCTACCGAGGATGAGGCTCTCGCCGCCTTCTCTAACTACCCCAGTGGCGGCGAGGCTGTCGTTGAGCGTCGCGTCGTCGGCGCTCCCGCCGAAGCCCAATATTGAGGAGAGAGAAAATGGTTTACATAGTTTATGGTGACTACGCTTCTGTTGGTGAGAACATTCTGTTTGACTCCAAGTATCTGTCTGAGGCGATCAATTTCGTTGAGCGGTACATTCGCTGGGGCGATATGGGAGGTTATGGGGTGATTGATGTCATTTCCATTGACGAAATGGGAAACACGACGGTAGAAGCGAACTGGTTCGATGAATCAGTTTACGCTTGATTTTAAAACGACGCCGAGGTATACTTGGTTATAAGTTGATGAGGAGAGAAAAATGGATAAGCAGTTCATCTTTGATGCGTTCGACGAGCTTGAGACCGTTTGGGACAAGATCCAGTTTCTTAAGGATCTGTCGCGAATGAACCTGCCCTATGCTATTAACTATGAGGCTCTGATCGCCGCATGGGAAGTTCGCGCCCCCAAGGATGGAGAATGATCATGGATAAGCGGATTATTGCACGTGCTGTTCTTGAGTTAATCTCCAGCCGTTCTTTCGAGGAGTGGTATGAGAAGGAATTCCTAGAATATATCGAAGGCGAAGAAGATATGACTAAGGAAGACATGATTAAGTTTCTCATGGAAAACATCAACCTCAAGGAGAATGCATAATGGCTACTCGTTCCGCTATCGGCTTCGTTGAATATGACGGCTCTGTGACTGGTATCTATTGCCACTGGGATGGCTATTTGGAGGGAGTTGGTAAGAAGCTGGTTGAACACTATAGCGACACTTCTAAGCTGTTGGATCTGATTGACTTAGGCGATATTTCTTGCCTGGGTCCTGAGCTTGGTGAGAAACATCCTTTTAGCTATCACGATGTAGAGATGAACAGCGAGCGTTACGACGAGCTCTACGGCAATATGACTACAGCCTATGGTCGTGATCGGGGAGAGCTTAATTGTGAAGCCCATGATTTTGCTTGCATAAACCATTTCAGGATGCATTTCAAGCACTGTGAGTATTTCTATCTCTATGACGGTAATGAATGGACTTATTCGAAGAGTAATGCAAAAGGGTTTCGTCCTGTTCCCGTTTTGATGGAGGCTTGATTTTAAAAGCCAGATGGGGTAGAATAAGTTATAAGTTGAAATGAAGGGAATCAAAATGACGCAAGCGCAAATCGAAGCCATTCTCCGCATGCTTGAGAGCCGTGATTTTGAGAAGTTCTACAAGCAAACTTTCAATGACTATGTCGAGGGAGGCTTAGGCTCTCCTACCCGCAAGCAAATACTTGCTTGGCTGACCGCTCAACTCGGAGGTAAGTGATATGGAAGCTTCAATGGTCAATAAACTCATGTGGGTTCGTGTATACGACGAGGCGTCAAGCGACTATTGGGAGACGCTGGACGGTATTGTTTATAGCTACTACCGTAATACGAAAGAGATGGGTATCGAGGAAGCTTCTAAAGCTACGGACAAGTTCACGATGAATCTCCGGAAGCGCATTTTGAATGGCGCCCTGATGGAAGAAATTGACGCATAGTCCCTTCGGGGCTTGCTTTTAAAAGCCAGGCAAGGTAGAATAGGATATAAGTTGAAAGAGGAGATGGGCATGTCCAAGATTTCTCAATTCGTAACTCGCTACAATGTAGACGGGTACGACCTCATTAACATCCTAGAGTCTATCAGCCGCCGAGTCGGCGCTTCGGTTGATACGCTACTGACCGTTGCCCTGGTTGATAAGAATGCCGCCGACTATCTGGTTGGTTGTTGTAACCGTGTCTCTAACATGGAGAAGAACGCTGATGTCTAATATGTCATCACTTGATGAACGCATGAACGAGGGTATTGATAGGCTGATTGCTGAGCTTGCGGCGATCAAAGCTCAGGAAGGACGCTACTCTCGAAAGGTCACAGCTGTCTCTGATGTGGCTGAACGAGCCAAGAACTACGCTGACTACTGGGACTACAAGCTCACTGACTGGGCGAGCGAATGGGCTACCGATTGAGGGGAATGATGTCTAACTCCAGATTCCATAACACAGTTCTTGCCTTCAAGGATTGTCTTGATACAATTTCCGAGGCTTCGAGTTTCACGACGCTAGATCTTAGCGACGAAGAGAACCGAGCCATGCTTCAGCTTGCCAACCACGCTCGGGCGTATCTTCAACGGATTGAAGAGCTTCAGATGCAAGACGAGTATGAGTTTGCTTTTTCGTGGGTGCCTCATGATGGCTTGCCTTTAAAAGGCGAGTAGGGTATAATACGTTATCACTTGAACTGGAGGGTTGATATGCCAAAGGGAATTCCTGCCAACGGTAGCCGTATCCGCCGTGACAACGCGATGGAGGCTTTGAAGATGGTTAGTGAGTCACGTGAGACGGAAGCTGAGATTGATGCTCGCATTTCGGAGCGTTTTGATATTCTTGACACGCTGACTGAGGCTTGTGTTGTTGGTAATGCACGTGCGCTTATTGTTTCTGGTCCTGCCGGACTGGGTAAGAGTTTCACGGTTGAGAAGCGCCTGAGTCAGTGGGATCCGGAGGGTAACAATCATGTTATTGTTAAGGGATACGTTCGTGCGACTGGCCTTGTGAAGTTGCTTTATCATTACCGTCACGACAACAACGTTATTGTATTTGACGACGCCGACGCCATATTCTTTGATGACGTTTCGCTTAACTTGCTCAAGGCGGTATGTGATACTACTGAGCGGCGTAGCGTTTCTTGGATGAGCGAGGGCAAGCTGGTTGACGACGAGAGTGCTGAGTTAGTTCCCCGCACTTTTGATTTTGATGGAACTATTATTTTCATTAGCAATTATGACTTTGATGCGATGATTGATAGGGGTCATAAGCTTGCGCCTCATTTGCAGGCAATGGTTTCGCGTAGTCATTATATTGATCTTCAAATGCGTACAAAGCGCGATTATCTTGTTCGTATCAAGCAGGTAATCAAGCAGGGTATGTTGTCTGATTTGACGATTACACAGAAGTCAGATGTTATGCGGTTCATTGACAAGAACTCTGATAGTTTGCGTGAGTTGAGTTTGCGTATGGCTCTTAAGTTGGGTAGTTTGTGTAAGCAGAGCGACAACTGGGAGCGACTGGCCCGAGTGACGTGTTGTAAGTAGGAGATTATACCTCAGTTGATTTTAAAAGGCAATTGGGGTATACTTAATTATGATGGTTGGTGAGGTCATATGGTTATCTCTGTGAGAGTTAGGAACCGAAGATATGATAGGCGAGAGTTATTTGCCTATCATATAGAGATGTACGATATGTTCACGGGAGAGATTCTTCCACGGAAGAGTTGGATGAGTAAAGAGGAATTTTGTTTATCCACGGGCGATAAGAAATTCCCTTTTAGGGTCATCCATATGGACGACG
>Ga0214246_1000124_pt1 | contig 21993 bp, 34 predicted proteins | sample TroBogypolimnion_41_FD_153084 | JGI IMG/M metagenome (GOLD analysis project Ga0214246, IMG submission 153084) | Freshwater microbial communities from Trout Bog Lake, WI - 29MAY2009 hypolimnion | ecosystem: Environmental > Aquatic > Freshwater > Lake > Hypolimnion/Profundal zone | place: Trout...
GATTTTCAAATATTTCTTAATTTTATTAACTGAATAAATAATCAGCATCTACATCATCTTTGAATCCGTTTTCATCTTCATTACCAATTATCTCATTGAATTGTTTTTCAACTTGTTCAATTTCATCTAAAGACTTAAATCTGAAATAGTCATTTACAATTGGCTCTAATTTCTTGAGAACGTCCATAGTGAATACTTCAGAAGTAAATAATTGCTTAGATGTTACAGTCTTATCTAAATGGCTAACATACCAACGATTTCCACCTGGAACAAAAGTCATTTCACCGGTCTTTTTATCTACTTCCATTTTACCTTGAGCAATACCAATTTGTTTGAAATACTCTGGACGACAAAAATCGTCTAAACCAGTGTATGGATTCATACCGTGAGCGAAAGAAATATCAAATCTAATTTTCTTTGGTTTAGCCAATCTGTTTTTCTGAGTTTTGAATAAAACCGAGATACCAGATCCACCTAAATCCATATCATCTTCTTCACCAGTTTTTAGTTTTGATTTACTTAAAAATCCTAAAACTGAAGCTGCATATACAAGACCCATGCCGCCCTTACTGACTTCCTTAGGAAATAAATCCTGAGTTAAATAAGTGTGATTACATGCGACTAAAGGAATTTCTAAATATCCTAAATCTGATCCAATTGATCTGAATAGAGCATTTAATTGTTTTGCTCTTGTCATATCTTGTTTAATATCACCTTTTAATAAATCAGATTTTTCCTTATTTGATGACATTTGACCAATAGAATCTAATACGATTAAGATTTTAGATACCTCATAACCAGCTAATTTTTGATTTTTCAATTCATCAATTAATTGAGTCATCATTATATTAATATCTTCTACCTTATTAGATCTAACTAATCTGAATTTATCTAATGATGGATCTAATCCAAATTTTGGTAAATCTTCTAAGTCTAAGCTTTCTTCGGTATCAATATAAATTATACTATATCCATCTTTTTGTGCTGATTTACATATAGAATATGCTATAAATGATTTACCTGCTCCTGATTCTCCTAATAATCCAGTAATTCTGGATGTTGCAATACCACCACCAAGTAATTTTGCGCTGAGAGCAGCATCTAATAAATATACACCGGTAGAAATAAATTTCCTTTCTTTAATTTCTTTTTCAATTTGAATAGGAACAGTCTTTGCTATGTTGTCTAAAATAGATCCAACTTTACTGAATTCAAATTTTTTTACTTCCTTTTGAGCTTGTGCTTTTGCCATAATTTTATTTTAATTTTTATAATTTATATATTAAAAATGACACCCCGGTTTCAAGATTTATTAAAAAAAGTTTAAAAGGAGAGTGTGGATTTTTTATATATAATTTATGACTAAGAAACAATTTTTAGAAAAATCAAGAAATATCTTTGGATATAAATATAATTATCCTTTTCTTAATGAGAAGTTAACTTTAAAGGACTATGTTGATATTGAATATCAAGGTAAAATTTATAAGCAAAATGTTAACAAGCATTTGACAGGAAGTTGTCCTGAAAAAATTACACCTAACAAGACCACTGAAGAATTTATCAAACAATCAAAGGAGATTTGGGGTGATAAATTTGATTATTCATTAACATTTTATGTTAACTCAAAGACTAAAATTAAGTTAATCGAAAAAGAAACTGGTAAACAAATTGACCAATTCCCAAATAATCATCTCTATGGTCACAAGGTAAATTCAATGACTAAAGATGACTTCATTAAACAGTCAGAAATTATATCTGATTCTATTTACGATTATAACAAATGTGATTTTAAAAATAAGACAACTAAGGTTAAATTAATTTGTCAATTACATGGTGAGTTTGAGGTTCTTCCTTACTTACATCTAAATGGTCAATTATGTTCTGAATGTGATGAGAATTTAATGTCAAAAAATGTAATAAAATTCTTGAATAAATACAATTTAAATCATTACAGACAACAAAAATTTGGTGAATTATTCTTTGATTTTTACATACCATCAATAAGAACTTGTATTGAAATTATAGGTAAACAACACTTTCAACCTATGAATAGTCAAATCTATGATAAAATAAAAATCCTCGAAAAAATCAAAGAAGATTATTGCGAGGATAATTTTATTAGTCTATTTAAAATTAGATATGATGAAATTAACAGTATCTATGAGATACTTTGGAGAAACCTCAAATCACATATTAATCCTAAAGTTATTTCTTTTGCCAAGTAACTTTATAAACAATAGGTCCTTTTAAATTAGCATGTGTAACAACATCACTTTCCTTTGTTTCTTTACCTTTTACCACTGCACTATCAGTGACAATTTGATGAACTTTTGGATCATGTCCAACTGCTTCATTTAATACTTTTTTCAAATCAGAAACGGTTTTATTAGTTGGATCGAAATCAAAAGAGGTTCCCCATACAGAAGGTCTTTGGTAGGATACAGTCGCTCCTTTAGGTAAAAAGATTTCTTCTATTTTAGCAAAAAATTTCATTGTTATTATTATTTTTTATTATATATTATTTTTTAGTTACATCAAATTCTATTTTTCTATCATCATCCATGTTGAATTTAGCAAGACGTAAAAACTCTTGGTATTGCTTATTATTTAAAAGAATTTTATATTTATTATCATATAATATTGTTTGTTCATCTTTTCTAATTACTATATTTGGTATTTGTCCAAATAAAGTTTCTTTACAAGTGATAAAATATCTATCTGAATATTCAGAAACAGATATCACTTTTACTAATTTTTTATCACTACTAGATGTAATAGCTGCTGACATTAATTTTAAAGAGTACAATAATTTATTTGTACCTTGATTTTTAAAGTGAATAGATATAATTCTTCCCAAAAATTTAAGTAATGTATATCCAGCAATTAAAGATAAGGCTATAGTTGTAATTAGACTTTCATTAATCTTAGGAGTATCATCTATTTCAAAAAAGATATCTAAAATTTGTTTAGTATGTTCATCATTACGATTAAACCAAACTGCTTTATCGTGTAATGATATTTTGTTATTTTTAATTAATTTTAATAAGAGCGTTTCGGTTCCAAATAATCTCATTTCATCATCAGTTAAATCAATTTTCATTGATTCTGGGTGTTCTTCAGAAACGGATTCTCCAACGTGAGTTGAGTTGGCAAAAGATGAACCACCGATATTATTTGTTCTCACTACACCATCAGTTCCGGCATAAGGATATTTCTTAATTGGTTGATCAAGAGATTTAATTCTTTCTGGATTTTCAGTGAAATATCTAATAGCATCTTCTCTTAATTTTTCTAATCCTGAATCATCCTTAGGCATTTCAACTCCAATTTCTTTACACATTTCAGTAACTTCGGCTCCACCACCTTTGTTTAAGATTAAATCAACATAATTTTTTGCATTTAAACTTTTAACTGGGTTATATTTTGGTTCTTCTGCAACAGTTCCTCTGGTTTCATCAGTGTCGAAATTTTCGAACCTCTTAATAATTTTCATACTTTGAAATTTTTTTTGTATTTTTGTATTAAAGTATATATTAAAAATTCATATGGATAATTATAGAAATATTAAAATTGATGAAATTAATGGTGACTTTAATAAAAAAGTTACTATGAATTTAGTAGGTATGGATGGTAATGCATTCAGCCTAATGGGTCAATTTAGTCTAAAAGCTAGACGCCAAGGTTGGACAAAAGAAGAAATTGATTATGTTTTGGATCAATGCAAATCTGGTGACTATAATAATTTACTTTGTGTATTAATTAGATATACACAAGAAAATGAAGAAGATCCAGAAGTTATTTATCACAATGGGCAAGCTTATAGGACCCGTTATCCGTTCGGATTAACCATGGGATTGATTAATGATTGGACAACAATTAATAGAGAATTAAAAATTAAAAAAATTTTAAGAAATGAGTAATATATGGATAAGTAGTGATTGGCATTTTTCACACACGAACATAACAGGTCCCAAGGTTTCTCGTTGGAAATCTGGGTATCGTGATTTTGATACCACACACGATATGAATAAAACTTTAACAGAAACTATCAATAAGTATGTTAAAGAAGATGATATACTCTACTTTTTAGGTGATTTTTGTTTTGGTGGCCATAATAAGACACCAATGTATAGAAATCTTTTAAATTGTAAAACAATTCACTTTATCAAAGGAAATCATGATAATCATATCAATTTATACAAAGATTCATTCACCAGTGTTAATGATAGGTGGAGTGTAGAATTACATGGACAAGGATTTTACTTCTCACATTATCCTAATCATAAAGAACCATATTGGCCAGGTAGACATAAGGGTGTTATTCATTTATACGGACACACACACAACACTATTCCGAATTTTGCAAAATCTATGGATATAGGTGTTGACCCCGCTTATAGAATATTTGGAGAATATAGACCATTTAATATTAAAGAGATAATATCCATTATGGAGGACACATAATTTAATATATACTTTTATGATATGGACAGAAGAAATGATAAAAAAGTTATATGAATATTATCCAAATAATGGATCATATTTTGTTTCAAATATGCTAAATATAGATATTAAGAAAATTAGATCTAAAGTAAGTAAATTAGGACTTACTATATCAAATGTTAGAAAACATCAAAAGAGGGGCCACTATAAAAAAAATTATAATGTGATGGATATAACAGATTATATGAATAATACAAATTCGTATATATTAGGAATTTTATGGACTGATGGATATATAGTGGAAAATGATAATATGATAGGAATTTCCTTAATTAAGGAAGATATGGATGAAATAGAATGGATGTTTAATTTAACAGGGAAATGGCATGCATATGATAGAAAAAGAGATTCTAGAAAAATAACAAGAATGTTAACAACATATAATCCAATTTTATTAAATAGTTTAATGAGTTTGGATTTTAAACTAAAATCCAAACTATCACCACATAAAATATGGAACATGTTAAATGATATTCAAAGAAAATATTTTTTCAGAGGTATAATTGATGGTGATGGATGCTTTTATTATAATCCTAAGTTAGGAATAAGAAATTTTATTATTTCATCAACCTATGATCAAAATTGGAATTTATATGAGAATATTTTTAATAAACTAAATTGTAAATATTCTATACAAAGAATTATTAGAAAAAATGGAAATAAATCTTCTTGTATAAGAATAACAAGTAAATCAGATATTAATAGGCTTATTAACTGGGTATATGATGATTATGAAATAGATAATATTGGATTAAAAAGGAAATTTATCAAATCAAATGAAATGAAATGAAAGTAATAATTGAAACAATTGATTCTAAGGATGTAAGAAAGTACATTCATGAAATTAGTGAGCCTAATGGACATGATTGTTGGGGAAATACCGAGTGGTCTTCTTATGATGTGGTTTATGTAAATAACAAAGCATATACTCTTCATAAAGAATCCTACATAGCACATGATGGAGAAAAACCACTACATGTTGGTTTTATTGATCATTTACCTGATGGAATATCAACATATTTAGATCCAACTTTAATTGAAAAATATAAAAAGGAAAAATATGAAAGATATCTTGAGTTACAAAAGGAATTTTCAATTGAATCAGATGAAAATAAAAAGATTAAGAGAGAAGTAACAATAGAAAATATAGTTAAATGAGTATAGATTTAGATAAATTAATAGCTAAATGGGATGATTTTTTTGATTCAGAAGAAGGAGAACAATCTATTAAAGAATATGTGGAAAAAATTAGAAAAGAAAAAGAAGAATCAACTTCCTATTTTGAAACAGATGATTTTTTTCTAAAATTAAATTTATTAAAAAACTGGATGATTCAAAATGGACAATTTATTGTAGATGGTGATGATTTTTATAATGCTGAATACTTACAGTTTGAATTTCCTTATCCTATTACTTGTGATGAGTTTTATAACGTCGCTGGATCTATATTTACTTGTTTAGAATCTTATGAGAAAATAGATGAATCTAATCCATTTACTAACACTTATATAGAATATAATGAATGGATTTTACGAAATATTAATGGACAAGGAACTATAACAAGATTTGAATTAGATATCTCAAAATTGAGAGATAAAAATATTGAAACTATAATTAATTAATATGTTTGATCCTAAATTGTTTAATTTTATACAAGAAATTAATAAAAGAAATTATATGGTAGACACCAACAGTGTTACTTTGTATAGAACTATCCCAATTGATGGACACATAGTTGGAAAATATATTTTAGAATATGATATAGCAGAAGATTGGTGGTGTTTGCAAGAAATATATAGTCATAATGAACAGGATAGAAAATTAATTCTCTATTCAGGTAGAATACCTGATAATGATTTTGGATTTATCTTGTTTAAGAATATGGAATTAGAACTTCCAGTTATTCAAAGAGAACTAAAATTAAATAAAATTCTATGATAGACATATTTGATGATATAGAAATAGACCTTACTAAAATTATCTGCCATTCAGGTGGTGCAGATGGTGCGGATACCTATTGGGAGAAAATAGGAGAAAAAGTAGGTGTAAAAACTCGAGATTATTCATACAAAACACCGTATCATAAATCCATAAATAAGGTTGAGATATCAGAATCGGACTTTCAAGAAGGTATAATACAAGTCAATCGTGCTAATCGTTCGCTAAACCGATATGGTGTATCAAAATATATTAACTTATTAGCTAGAAATTGGTGCCAGGTTAAATATTCTAAACAGATTATTGCGATAGGACATATTTTAAATCCAGGTGATAAATCTGCTAAAGGATATCGTTGTAATTCTAAATACCAATCAGTAGATGGTGGAACTGGATATTCGATCCAAATTTCAATAGACAACCTTAAAGATATTTGGGTATTTGATCAAATAAAAGAGAAGTGGTTTAGATGGTCTTATTCATCAATGTCCTTCGTAGAAAAAACTTGTCCTAAAATTATGGTTCAGGATTTTGCTGGAGTAGGCACTCGTGAGATAAATCCAGCTGGTACTAATGCTATTAAAGATGTTTATAAAAAGACATTTAACTTAAAATAATTTTGATTTAGGTCCTTTTGATGCGTTTATTTTCCTTTTCGTAATACATAAGTTTTCCAATTTAGAAATTTCTTCTGGTGGAATATTATTTTCAAATCCATATTTTATGGTCTATGAAGGTTAGAATATCAAACACTTGAATCGTTACAAAGTGACCAAAAAATTAGAAATATTTTAGGTGATTAATATTTTAAACTTTTAAAATTCTCGATATATAATAAAATTAATAAAAATAAATAAGACAAATGAAAACAATGATAACTATCCCTGGTCTTCGTAAGCTAGAGGAAGATATGCATAATTTGAAGGGTAGGGAGATGAGATCAGCCTTAGATGCTTTAGTAGAAGCTAGAGAAAAGGGAGATCTTTCAGAGAATGCCGAATATGAAGTTGCACGTGAAAATTTGAATATGTTGAATATCAAGATTATATCTTTACAGGAAAAAATTAAAAACTGTGTTATAGTTCATAAAGAGGATGTCTCAAATGACTCGGTTCAATTATTTACCAATGTTAAAGTTTTAAATACTAAAACTAAAAAACATATGAATTTTAGCATTGTAACTGATGACCAAATTGATGTTAAGCAAGGAAAAATCTCACAAAATAGTCCGATTGCACAAGGTTTAATTGGACAAACAAAAGGATCAAACGTTAAAATTAATGTTCCAGCTGGAGTTTTAGAATTTAAGATTGTAGATATTACTGTTGATTAATATGCAAATTGGTGAACAAGTTTATATCAAACCTGAGTATTATTCTGTAAATCCTTTAATAGAGTCATTTAGTCATATTAATCGTGGTATTTGGAGAATAATATCTATATCTAGCGAAAAGTATGCAGAGAATATCAATAAAACTATTAACACATATAATATTGAAAATAATGGATTTATAGTCAATCTTGGTGAGCATTGTTTAATATCTGTTCATGAAGTTAGAGAACAAAAACTTAATAAAATCATAGAATAATCATGATTAACCAAATATTCAATGAAATCAATATCGTCACTATGAAAAAAATGAGTGATGAATTTGTTGATGGTATCATTTGTTCTCCACCATATAATATTTCCTCTAAAAGAAAAGACGTTTATTATAATACTGGTTACTCAGATATAGATAATTTAACATCTGATGAATATTTGAAAGTTAGAATTAATGAATTTAAAGAATTTAGCCGAATTTTAAAGAAAAGAGGAGTTATTTGTTATAACTTATCTTATATACATGAAAATCCAATTTTGCCTAATCTTTTAGTCGCTAAAGTTCACGAAGAAACTGATTTGACCTTAGCTGATATTGTTTATTGGAAAAAAACACATTCTATTCCTTTTCAGACAAGTCCGAATAAATTATCAAGAATTGTCGAACCTATTTATATCTTTGTCCATAAAGAGCATCTATTTGATTTTAAAGCTAATAAAGAAGTTTCAAAAATAAATCCTAAAACAAATCAATCTTTTTACAAAAAATATGATAACTTTGTAGAAGCTAAAAATAACGATGGAGTAAAATCAACTTTAAAAGCTGTTTACTCCACAGAATTAGTTACCAAACTAATTAACATTTACTTTCCTAAAGGTTCGTTAATCTATGATCCTTTTATGGGAAGTGGAACTACAGCTTTGGGTTGTATTCAAGAAGGACTTAATTATATAGGTTCTGAATTGAAAGAAGAACATTATTTAACATCATTAAAACGTCTTAATAAAGATTATGCCGAAGTCGAATAACTTATTTGCAATCTTAGTGACAGATATAATAAGAGATGAAAAAATTAATATATTAGTCAATGTTCATTAATATAATTACACCCTCGGTTCATCCTGAAAATATTACTATAATTTCAAAATCAATTAATATCCCAAGAGATAATTATAGATGGATAGTTGTTTTTGATTTAGATGATATGCCACGAGGATTACCTGATAATTGTGAATCGTATTGTGCTAAAAATCTAAATCCAATAACTGGATCAGGTTCAAGAGGAGATTATCAACGTAATTTTGCTACTGAATTGATAAAAGATGGGTATGTTTATTATAACGACGATGATACTACAATTCATCCAGAGTTGTGGGAAAATGTTAAAGATTTAGACAACGATTTTATTTCATTTGACCAATTGTGGAATAATGGTTGGTTTAGATTAAGTGGTAAGGAAATTGGTTTAGGTAAAACGGATACACATAATTTTATGTTAACCAGAGAATTGATTGGTGAAACAAGGTGGAGATTGGATATATATGAATCAGATGGATTTTTTGTGGAAGAATGTTATAAGAGGGCAAAAAATCCTATTTATATACCGAAAACACTTTCAGTATTTAACACACTAGATAAAACAAGATATGTTTATTAAAATATTTTTTTAATTTGATATTTTTTCTTAACTTTGTAATATAAAATAAATAAATAAAATATGAAGACAATTTTCAAAGATGAAGTTTATGACCGCGTTGATGACGCCACTGGTGATTTTAAAGTTAAATCACAGGGTTGGAAATTTGTTCCAAAGTCTGAATGGAAGAAAAATGTTCGTGATGTAGAAAAAGCAGCACGTGCTGAAGCTGAAAAGGCAAAAGCTGAAGCTAAGGTAGAAGCTAAAGCAGCTAAGGCTGAAAAAACATCTAAAAAAGACTCAAAGTAATTTGAGTCTTATGGTCCTGTAGTTCAACGGATAGAACAACTGCCTCAAATAGGGGGCGTTATGGTAGAAATACCATAATAGAACTTCTCGAATTCGGTGAAGCCTTCCGTATCAATACGATGGTAATACCGAGCCAAACCCGAAAGGGGAGTGTGTAGAGACTAAGTGGGAAGCATCTTAGCGTAAAGTCGAAGATGAAGATATAGTCCAGACCACAAACAATATGGTAGTGAAAACTATAGTGGTATGTCTAAGCAGTGGATCCAAGTTCGATTCTTGGCGGGACTACTAAATCCTCTCAATCGAGAGGATTTTTTGTTCATCATGATGAATTCCTAAAATATTAGCTGCCTCCTTTAGTGAGATATAGTTAACACCATCTATTTTAATTGGCTTCCTTGCCCCATTATTTGTTTTATGGTTTAGACTATTATATGATTCTTTAATTGTTAAAAATTTATCATATTTTCTATTTAATCCAAAACTTTTTTGTTTTTTTAAATTGAATATATAAAATGTGATAAAATTTACAAATATGATGAATGAAAATTTTGTAAAAAAAAATTGGTGTATCTCATTAGACTTACATGGTGTTATAAGTGATATGCCTGAGTTTTTTTCCTTTTTAACAAAAACATTAATTGATGCTGGATGTGAAGTACATATAGTAACCGGCGGTGCTACCGAAGATGATAAAAAACTTCTGAGAGATTATAATATAAAATACACTAACTTTTTTTCGATTGTAGATTATCATAAAGAAATGGGAACACCGACTAGCGGCCTACATCCTAAATATGGATTTCCAATGATTAGTGATGAAGAATGGGATAAAACTAAGGCTGACTACTGTAGAGATAATAAAATTGACCTACATATTGATGATACTCTAATATATAATAACTACTTTACGACACCGTTTGCTAGATTGTGGAGTCATAATTCACATGGCAAACCTGCTCATAAAGATCCAAGACATTTAGATTAAAAAATAAATAATAATTATGAAGATTTCAGCTGGGACACTGATCGTTTTAAGAAACGAGAAGATTTTTTTATGTCACCCTACTAATGCAAAATGGAATTCAACCTATTCTCCTCCTAAAGGTGGAGTCGATGTAGGAGAAAAAGTAATTGATGCAGCAATCAGAGAAACTAAAGAAGAAACATCAGCCATCGTCACAAAAGATATGATATCAAATAGGGAGAACCCTATTGAAATCGAATATAAAGATAAAAAAGGTGTAGCTTATAAGAGAGTTTATTTATATCGTGTAGATATTAATTCTGTTAAAGAAATTGGTCTTGATTCAGAAGTAGTTCCTAAAAACAGATTACAAGCCGAAGAAATCGACTGGGCTGGCTTTTTAGATAAGAAAGAAACAGAAGAAAAAATGTTTCAAAGATTTGAAAAGATTATAGAACTTGTTTGGAAAAATTAATTATTTATGCAAGTCAATTTAAAAAATCCTATTTTTGTTTACTATCTTGATGTTGAGAATCGACCTCCTTCTTTGGCGAATGCTATTCTTGATTCAGTAAAGAAAGAAATTGAAAAATATGAAAATATCACTTTTTGGATTGTTCCAGCTGACTTTACTAAAATTGAATGTGTTTTTAATGGTTGGGGAGATAATCAATATGTAATTGATAAATTAAAAGAAATGGTTGATAAAGTCTTAAAAGAAAATCCAGATGATGTAACACTTAGTAAATTAAAACAAGAATTAAGAGAAGTTCTGATTAGTGATATTATTAGTTAATATATATCTTATGAATCTCAAAAATATTAAGACATATTATGATGTCTATGTTTTAGAATATGATGATGATTATGGGTATTGGCAAGAGTATACTGATGAACTTAGTGATCATTACTATTGGAGATATATAAATGATGAAACAAGAATTCGTCAAGAAAAAATTGATGAAATTTTAGGTCTTAAAAAGAATCCTACCTTTGGAGACATACTTCCAGAAAACCTTAAGAAATAATTGTCTTTTTCAAAAAAGTGTCGTATATTTGTATAAATTATACAATATGACAGACTTAGATTTTTTCTTGGATGACCTGATTCTCAAGGTTGAAGATGAAAAAACATATAATAGTTTTCTTCAATTAAAAAATGAACTTGAATATCTTGAAATTGATCAAGAGTTAGTTGATTCACCTGAATATCAATTATTATTTTAACATAAGGTCGGGTGGCCTACGTGGAAGGAAAAAAGTTTCGACAAAAAAATTGAAAAATAATTATTTTATAATAGAAAAAAATTAAAATTAAAAAAATGAAAACATTAATTGACACGTTCTTTAACTATTTCTGGTTGTATTACGCTATAAGCTTTTTTTATTGTGTTTATAAACTCAATAAAAGTGATAAAAATAGAAGCGTAGATGGGATTATTGGCACAACACCCGGTTTTAATCTTATGATTAGTGCTATGCTCGGATATGTTTTGATGCCTGTTGACCTTTTGGTTAGTCTCGTCTTTAGCATTAAGAGAGGTTTTAAAGTTAGAAAGATGAACAAATTAAATAGTTAATTATGAATTTACAAGAACAAATATCACAAGAAATTAAAAAAGCAATGATTCAAAAGAATCATGACAGACTTCGTGCACTGAGAGGAATTAAATCACAAATTGAGCTTTTAAACGCTTCAGGTAAAGAAGTCACACAAGACATGATTCTTGTGACTTTACAGAAGATGGTAAAACAAAGAAAAGAAAGTGCTGATATCTACAAATCAAATGGTAGAGAAGATCTTTATCAAGTTGAAGTGTCAGAAATATCTGTTATTGATGAATTCCTACCTAAACAAATGAGTAGAGAAGAAATCGAAATAGAAGTTAAAAATATTATTTCTAATTTAGGCGCCACATCTATCAAAGAAATGGGTAGAGTTATGGGTGCGGCTTCAAAAGCTCTATCTGGTAGAGCTGATAATAAAATTGTTTCTGAAATTGTTAAATCTTCATTACAATAATGAAATATTTTGATAGACATACTTTAAAAAATACATCTAAATGGCAAAATAGGGTCGAGGTCCACCCTATTGATGCCTATTGGAAAAGGAGGGATAAACAATTCAAAAAAAATCTTCAATTATTTTCTTATGAACTACTTATCGGCTAAAGACCGATAAGTTTCGGGAGACAAGCTCCTTCTTTTTAGATGCTTCATTGCTTTTGCCTTCAGTTAGTGTGCCAATTTTAATTAGTTAGCTAATCAGGTCTTATTTTTGCTCCACACCTGTAATCGACAGTCCCTGCCGATGCTAGAATTTTTTAATTTCCTAACATATTATATATTTAATATAGACTCTTTAAGTGAATTTAGTGAATAATTACCAAATTCATCACAGAAGCTAAAGACTTCTGTGTTTTCTTTGGTAGTCAATATAAACAAATAAGTATTCTTTATTCATAGTTTAAAATGGTAATGCGTCTTCTTTAGATCTTACCCCTTCGTCATAGTAGAACTTAGCTGTGACTAATGGTTCACCACTTTTTGTTTCCCATAAGTCAAATTCTGAATCATATTGAATTAATATATCACTTTCAATTTTTTTAATGATGTTCATTACTTTCATTATTCTACTTATTTTTTCTTCTTTATTAAGAACAAATTGAATATTGATACATCCATCCTCATCAGTAAAGACATAAGACTTTTCAAATGATGGCTTAATCATTTTTCTTAAAGTAGATAACAAATTCTCAATGATATCCTCATCATCAATTTCTTCTGCTTCAGGTTCTACTTCTTCAATATCAAGCTCTTCTTGATCATTATCTTCATCCTTTTCCCAAGGAAGATCATTTAATTCATCTTTTTCTTTAATTAAATCATAAAAACTTTTGAGTTTCATATTATCCAATTTTTATTTTTATTAGATCTCCATCAAATGTAACATCTGGATATACTCTATGTAGTAAGAAAATTGTTTCTAATTGAGATAAATCATCATAAGCATTTCTCAAAGAACTATCATCAAATTGAATACTAACAATAATCTTACCATCGATGCCCTTGACACTTACCTCATTATAAAATGCTAATGATTTGATACTTGATATTAAATCTGAATACTTTTTCATTGTTTCAACATCAAACCCAATTTTTCTTTTAATGGTTAAGTTAGGCCAATCAACTTTTACTAAAGCCCCTGCTAATTTAGATAAAAATGTTATATTTTGAACCTCATCATGTGTGTGTTCGTTGAAATAACCAACAGATACATTGGTACATTCTGGTATATGTTCTATAAAATTAGCTGAATCTGTAAAAACTCCGGTAGGATCTAAATTCATTTTAAATCCACTTTTATTTATTTCCTTACATAAAGATTCGCCAAATTCACTCGAACAACATTCAGTCCCATATTGAGATGTGATAACAGAATAATAATTTCTTCTATCAAATGAAACACATTTTTTTATACCTCTTAAAAATGGAATAGAATGAAAATCATCAGCAACCAGACCTGAACCAATACCACCTCTTTCTTCACCAATAAAGAAGTAATAAACTCCAGGAATATTATGTGCCATTAAATATAGCATCAATGTAACACCTGCTTTATCATCTGCTCCTAAAATAGTAGTACCATCAGTCATTATTAATTCTTGTTCACCTTTCATTTTAGATACTAAAATAATATCTGTTTTATCTCTTGAAGCAGTATCAAGGTGAGAAGTAAACATAATATCAGAATTGCCAATTACTTTATAATAGTTACCATGACTATCTTTTGTTAAATCATTTGGTAAATATTTTAAAACACCTTCTTCTGTACCGTGTGGATATGTTTCTGTAACTAATGAAATGAAAGTAGATCTAACATTTTTAGGATTAAATGTAAATTCAGGAATATCAATTATATTATCATGTTTAGATGAAGCTCTATTTTTAATTTTATTATACTCAGATGCAAATTCTAATATTTCACCTTTTGTAAATTTATTTCCAGTATAGGTTCTAACAAATTCACCTATTTTAATATTTCCTTTTCTGCCACTATTATACAATGCATAGAAACAGTAATCAGTATCAGAAACATCTAACATATAAATTCCTAAAACATTTCTAACTTCATCATTTTGTTCTAAATCAAGTAACGTCCAAGTAACTTGGTTATCAATTTTATCCAACATCATTAATAAATCTTCAGTGAATTTAATTAATGTTGATTCATCTTCTAATTGTCTTTTACTTCTACTCATATCAGTGACTTTGTTTCCTTTATCTATATTCTTGAATATTTTAACAAAATCTTCAAGTTCTTTATCAGAATATTTTTTATCAAAAACGGTTTTTAAATTACTTACGCTAATCTTAGTACTATCCAAACTAATCTTCTCTACATACATAGGAGCATTTGACATAATGTTTTTAAGATCAGCGATGATTCTATTTACCTTCTTGATTTGTAACTTTTCCATTCTATCGAATGTATCCGCTACCCCTTTTGTTAAATAAACTCCTATTGCCATAGATTATATATTAATTTTTTGAAACAATTATTTGATGTGCATTAATGTAATCCACTTTAACTTGACCAGGATTCATACCTTTTTCTTTTTTGACAAATTTTTTCTTACAATAAACTACATTTACTTTATCCTCTTTTGATTTGCTATTTTTTGCCGCTATTTGAGCTGCCTTTTTAATTATATCTTCTGTTGGTATTTTATCTCTAACTTTGATAACTACATGACTTCCTGGAACACCTTTTGCATGCATCCATATATCCTCTGGATTATTGGCTAATTCTAAAGTAACGTAATCATTAGACTCAGCATCACGACCTTGATATACCACAAAATCATCAATTAAAATTTTTTTGTAATTAGGTTTATCTTTTTTAGACTCATTGTATTTTTTTAAATATATCATAGATACTTTTTTAAATTTTTCATAAGACTATCTGCCTCATCAAATGGTTTTGATAATTTTTCTAAATCTAAATTAGCTGTATAATAATCTTTACCTTTATTAATTGAAAATGCTCTTATTAAGTCATTGGGAACGTTTATACCTGAGTATCTACATTGATTGACAATTGGTATTATAGTTTGTTTAGGCTCAAAATTATCAGGTTTAAATGAATCTGGCAACTCTTTATCTTCATAGTCATTTGCTCCATCATCACCATGTATATAAAATCCCGCAATTTTACCTTCTAAATGATTTTTAAGTAAGTCTTTATGCTCACCAGATTGTGCAAGTTTACCAGTTAATTCTGAATTTTTAGTATTACCCTTTCCTAATATCTCAACTGCCTCATCATGTGTTAAAGTTAGATTAGCACAAACTAATCTATCAAACATAGCTTTTACTTGACTAGTGACTGAATACCAGTGAATAGGTGAGAAAACTAAGAAAGCATCACACTCTTCAAGTTTAGTATAAATATCAGCGTCGTGCATAAAATCTGGTTTATCAGGGTCATTTTTGGAATAACAGTCACATTTATAATGGCAGTGATATCCCCCAGCAGTGGAAACACAACCTTTACAAGGTTGTATATTTGATTTTTTAGAATTATTAACTGCTAAATCAATCACATCAAATTCAAATTCATCTGAAAATTTATCAACAATATATTCTATTATTTGATGAGTTTTACTTTCCATGTTAGGGCATGTGTCTTTATCCCTTGGAGAACCTTGGAATAATAAAACCTTAGGTTTTACATTATTTAATTCTTCGAATAATTTGATGTGTACCATTTAATAATATTCTTTTAACTTTTTCAAACAAGCAAATGCACCATCTAACTGGTCACATTTAAAATACCACTGATAATTAATATCATATATATAAATCCACTGATCTTCTAATTTAGTGATACTGATAATAGGAACTTGAAAAGACGTATATCTATCAATAATTACTAAACTTTCATCACGTAGTTGCTCATAACCTGGTCTTCTTAAATTACCCGGTATATCTTTGTATATCTTCCACTCTTCATCCTCAAAAGCATTAGTCAGATATTCTATTTCTGATTTACTAAATGATTCTATATCCTCACTATCATAGTTCCAATACTCATCTTCATCGGCTTGAACTTTATTATAAACTTTACTTTTATACTCTTCTTCTTGAATCTCTTGATAATATCCCTCTTGATTAAAAGCTTCATCTATTTTTCTAACTTTATAGAATTCATCTTGTTGTTTAATCATTTCTAAGCAATCAATTAACCCATCAAATTGATCACATTTATACATAGAATTTTTCCAATGATTTTCTCTATCTTTTGAATCGTAATCTAATCTGAATACAATATACCATTCATCTTTCAACTTAAAGATTATCAAATTACTAACATAAGTTGTTGGATTTTTTAATCTGAGATTTGGAACGAATTTATAATCCAATTTTGGTTTAATATATTCGGTTGTGTTTTTAATAAAATGAAAACCTACTTTATTTATATTCTCTATTTCTCTATCTGTAAAATCTTCCCACTTTTTTTCAATGGTCTCTTTAGCAATTTCAGTATCTTCATCCTCATCACCAGTTTCTTCACCCCACAAGAGAAGGTTATACTCATCAAGTGTTATCTCATGATAAGTATTATGGTAGTCTTCAAATAATTTGATGTATTTCATATTTTTCTTCTAAAAATTTTATTAAACCACTAAACTGGTCACATTTATATAATTATTTCATTTTTTAAACAAGTCAAAAATCCATCAAATTGACCCTCAAATAGTTTTATGTGTTTCATTTTGGTAATAATGATTTTAAACAATTTAGTAACCCATACATTTGATCACATTCATAATAATGTGGATAATCCCTTAATAAAAACCATTCATCTTTAAACTTATCTATACTAATATACTTTTTAGTGCTTTTTCTATCTTTATATGGCATCCAAAATCCTATACTAGTCAATAGATTCGTTTCAATTTTATTTACATTATCTCCCAAGAAATTTCCAATTTCCTCGATTTCTCTTTTACTGAAAATTTTCACCCTTTCAATAGTAAATCTTTCATCATTACTGTTTCTATGATTAGGTAATACAAACCCTTCATCAAAATTCTCAAATAGTTTTATGTATCTCATTGATTAATTACTTTATTTAAATATTCATTTATACATCTTTCTTCTTGTCTTTGATATCTGATGATAACTCATCGTATTTTTTAATTTTAGTCATGGTTTATATATTAAAATAAACAAGTTGAAAAAATTTAATATATAACTATATGTCTAAATTAATAAGATTAAATGAAATTTCTGATGAACAATTAATGAATGAATTGTTCGAGAGTGAAATGGTTGTATACGAAGATGTGCAAGGATCAAAAATTTATGTTAATTGGAATGGTAGAGAGTTTACGATTAAACCTAAATCTTTATCAGCTGAACCAATCAATATGATTGATTTAGCTATACAAAATTATTATAATCATGCTATCAACTATTTTAACAGTTTAGATAATCGTGTCAAAGGTTTATTAAATAAGAATTGGTGGTTTCTATTTGAATTTTTTCCTGATAATCAACCAGCTAATATTGAATATAATAGAATTCCTAAAAATCATTTGGTATTAACATCTATTTCTAAAGGAAACAAATTCACTTATACAATAGATGAAATTGAAGAATATTCTCGATTATTTGATGTTGATTCAATTCCAGTTATTTTTAAGGGTAAATTAAGTCAAGATGCGGTCGAGGCTATAAAATATTTTCTCAGTACATCCGAAAATGATTTAGAATATGTTTTTGGTGATAAATCATTTACATTTTTCTTCTATAAGATATTGAATCCACAAATGACCGGTTCTTTTTTGATGAATGATGATTTTCAAAAAAATGTTGAAAAATTAATTATTAGAGTAGATGGAAAAGAATTATCATTTGAACTACTTAATCCATTATATAAAAGAGTAAGCGATTCTAATTCTACTGAATTTGTTGAAGTCTATAGCCTAATCTTAGTAAATTTTCTTAATTTCTGTCAATCAGTTGATTTTTATTCTATTAAGTTGAAAGAGGATAGAAAAGATGAAGTATATATCTATCTAATGTGTAAGTTATACAATATTTATATTTCAGAAGTAAAAGATGACTTATTGAACTTTGATTTTGTTATTCCTGAATTTTTTGATAAAAATAAATTTAGAATTAATAAAAATTTGATAGATAATAAATTAACTAAAGAATATCTTGAAGAAGATAAAAAGTTAGAATATATCTTCAAAGTAATATTAGGATCTTTTAATAAAAAAAGAAAAAAACCAATTGGTATTTTCACTGAAAGTACAATAGATATCTTTAATCGTTTCGTTGATTTTATTGATAAAAGAATAAATGATTATTTAAATAAGAAAAGTGAAACAGAATTAGTTAAAAAAGGATTATTGGATTTTTCACAGTATTTTGAAATACCATACGATAAAGATGGAGAAGGTCAAGTCTATCCGTCAGTATGGGATGAATTAGAGAAAGGTAGTGAACCTGAGAAAAAGGGTAAAAAAGGAGAAAAGTCTCAACTACCCAGAGAAAAGGGTAAATTATAAAAGCATTATAAACAAACTTAAGCTGATAAATATAATTTTTATGACGAAGCTTATAGAAGTTCAAGAGAAAAAATATACATTCAGGGATAAGGTTAAATTAAAAAAATACAGTTTACAATTTCTTCCAGCATCTTTAGAAGACTTATCAAAAATATCAAAATTTAATTATAATGATAGAAGCTTGAAATCAGCTTATACTATTGATATAGTTCATAATCTTTTATTAAGATACTACTTTAGAAAAGAAAATACTTTTAGTCTGTCTTCTTTAATTCTTAAAGAAAAATATGGTGATTTTTATAATTACTATATGGATTACCTTGTTAGTAGAGGTACGATTAGCTTAATAAAAAAACATCAAAAAGGCAAAAATTCCAGAATTTATAAACTTAACGAAGATATCATTAATGGCGAAATTAAAAGATATCAAAATACTGATAAAGTTTTACTTAAAAAGTATAGACTCGCGGTGTCTTTAGTTGATGATGAATCTTATGGTAAAGGTATTTTACCAGAGGTAAAAAAGAAAATTGTAGATGATTTATTTTCTGTAAATATTGACTTTTCAAAGTCAATTTTCTATTTAGAGCATTTAGGAGATAAAAGTGTAGATATTTATAATAAGAATAGATACAGTGTAGAATGTATTAAAGATAATCATATCTTTTATCACTTTGATGATTATGGTAGATTTCATACCAATTTTACTATCTTAAAATCATATATTCGTAAGAATTGCTTGTTAATAGATGGTGAAGAAACCTTTGAGAAGGATATTACTAATAGTCAACCTTTATTCCTTTGTAAGTTAATACATGATAATGATATTTTCATAGTAGATAAAAATGAATTTGAATTATTTAAATTACTAGTATTGAATGGTAATTTTTATCAATATTTAATTGATAACTCCGGAATTAAAATGGAAAGAAAAGAAATTAAGGAGGTTGTGTATAAAGTATTATTTGGTAGAAATTACCCTAATAAACATGATAACTTATTTAAAAAGATATTTCCTACTATCTATCAGTTTATAAAAAGTTATAAAAAAGAAAAAGGTGATTATAGATTTTTGTCTTATGAATTACAAAGAGCCGAGTCTAATTTAATTTTTAATAAAATTATTAAAATGATAATGAATTTATGTCCGGAAGTTAAAGTTATCACGGTTCATGATAGTATTATATGTGCTAAAAAATATAGAGATATTGTTGAAATAATTTTTAATAAAATGCTTAGCGAAGAATTTAACTTTTGATACACACATTTTAATATATATCTTATGTTTAATTTAACAGATAAAAGAATATCATATATCATCATATCACCAGGTGATAACACACTCTCGAATGTAGAAAATAATTTCCTATGTGATAAAGCTTGTAATATACTATATTCAAAGGATTATACAGTTTTTCCTATTACAGAATATCAAAACGGTAAATATAACAAATCACTTTTAGCAATATCAAATACAAACAATGATGATTTAAGAAGAGATTCAATACATTTAATAGATGAGTTTCAAAAAGAATCTGTTATTGTTAAATATAAAGATGAAGAAGATGTTAAAAAGATTTTAGAAAATGGATCTGAAAAGATATTAGGCATTTCATCTTATGACGGTGATTCTAATACTACAGCTTACTTATATAATGGAAGTTCTTTTTCTTTAGTAGAAAAGAAAAGATACAAAACTCTTATTAGCAAAGAGCAGTTGAAAAGAGGAATGATTATTGAATTTTTCAATAATGATAAATGGATTGAAAAGAAAATTGATAATGTTGATGTAGAGTATGAAAGATTATACAAACTCCTAATTAAATATCAAAAATTAAGAGTTTGTATAGATTAATTAGATCGTAGTGTATTTATTCAAACTTCCTATTTTATTAATAGTCGCGTTTATATGACTTTTTAATTGATTGTTATCTAAAGTTACTAACTGTTGTAACATTTGTATTGTTTTTTGATAATTTGTCATATCTATTTGCTCTTTTTGATGCCAAAGGTGATAGCATCTGTAAGGCATTTCGTAATATGATAACCCCATTTTTTTAACTTTATAAGTTTGAAAGTCATCTTCACCACCCCATCCTTCAAATGATTCACAAAATCCTGCTAATTTTAATGCTGACTCAGTTCTAAAAATAACAATACCACCACATAAATTTATTTTTTGATTATCGTTTTCACCTCTTCCTGATCTTTTAATTTGAGGTAACATATTAATTGGTAGGTTATTTTCATCAGGATTCAAATCTAATACAATTGAATACGGACTAACAACATCATAATTGTTAATTTGGTTAACAGCATTGGTGAATTCTTGTGGATCCATAATGATATCACTATCACCAAAAATTATAACAGGGGTTTTACATCTTTTTAAAGCGACATTAAAAGCCCAAGACCTGTTATAGGGCTTGTCACTTTTGATGAAAATGTGTTGAGCCTTTAGATTTAGATAAGAAATTTTAGAAAATTTATCTTGTTCTACTATAACAATATCTACAAATTGAAATTGATTTAACCACTCTACAACCCTTCTTAAATTAATAATTCTATCGTTTCTGTGTCTATAACCAATCACATAAGTGACTCTCATATTCATATTCATAAGTATATTTTGTTTTTTCTTTATATTATACTTTATAATATTTGTTTGTTATGAACTACTTATTGGCTAAAGACCGATAAGTTTCGGGAGACAAGCTCCTTCTTTTTAGA
>Ga0214246_1000126_pt1 | contig 21806 bp, 32 predicted proteins | sample TroBogypolimnion_41_FD_153084 | JGI IMG/M metagenome (GOLD analysis project Ga0214246, IMG submission 153084) | Freshwater microbial communities from Trout Bog Lake, WI - 29MAY2009 hypolimnion | ecosystem: Environmental > Aquatic > Freshwater > Lake > Hypolimnion/Profundal zone | place: Trout...
CCACGCATCCAATACTTTGATTACGTCGCAAGGGTATGGGTCACCGTCGTAATTGCACTCTCTTTCTTTCCAAAGAAAATGCCTTTCTCGTATTTCTTGACGTTCCTCGGGTGTCATTACTTCCACGCTCCACAAATACCGGCAAGCACAAATAAGAAAAATGCTATAGCGCCAACTAAAGCAATGTGTGCAACCCAATTAATTACTATGTTCATTTTTCATCCATCCATTCTGGCTCTGCCTTGTGCGGACCATGCGGCGATAGGTGAACCCAGGCGTCATCATCACCAATGTTTTCCCAATCAGTACCATCTCGTGAGTACTTAACAATCTTTAGACCACAGTGCTTGCAGTCAGTCATTTGCATTCACTTTAGTTATCTTTTCTGGGTCCTCAACAAGAACCTCGTTAATTTCGGACCATTCAACAATGGGCCAACCTCGACCGCTGAAACCAACGATCTTACCGACGTGTTTAGTCAAGGTGACTTCATCTTCAAGCTTAAATTTGTTTTCCATCATTTATTCACCACCGCAATAATAATTATTACAAAACAAATAAAAGTAAGACTTATTGCTTCTACTAATGTTTTCATTATTCCGACACTTTCTTATATTGACTCATGGGAACCATCACAACATCTGAATTTTTAATCCAAAGAAGAATGTGTTTCATGGCCTGTGTGTAGCCATTTTGCCATGCACGCTCTGTTTCGGAAAGACGTGAAAAATCCTCTTCTTTTTCATTGCCCATTACTTCGCAAAAGTATTGAACTTGTTCAATTGTTCTTACATGAGTTTCATTCATTTTTTTAAAAATTCTTTATCTAATCGTTCTTGAGGCCTTTTTTCTCTTTTTTTAGCGTTACGTCGATCACGAATTTCTTGTGATTGCGTAAATTGTTTTTGATACTTTGTTATTGCTGTTGTACATTCTTTGCACCTGCATTTGTAATACTTGTAGCCGCCCATTGTTCCGTGCTTTATTTGACCGCCCCTAGAACCAATTCCTTTTGTTGGTTCAAATTTTTTCTTTACAGTGTTTTTTGTGTTTGTTTCATACGGACCTAAAACATCTAAAGAAACTTTTTCAAGGTCACCATTTTTGTTAACAATCCATTTTGTTTTCATTCGTAAATTTCTTCACCTAAGTAAAAACCACTACAATTACATGGGTACGTATAAAAACCCATAATCACGGTTGCCTTGCATTTATGAAACATGTTTCCCTCTGCTTGATGTGCAGCACCAACATGACCACAAAAACAAACACTTGTATCTTCAAAAGCTTTTTTAGCCACTACTTAACTTTCTTTATCATCACTGCCTTAAAGGTTCCTTTTTCAAAAATACCTGCTTTAACGGCTTTGTTCCACTTGTAGGCAAAAACGCCGACCATGGTTAAAAACGCAGCTGGAAATAAAAACACTAACAATAATAACATACTTCTCCTTAAATGAGTTGAATTTTTTTAATTTTAATACGTTCCCTAAGTTCCGGCTCTTTGTTAAAATCACTAAGCCAGACATAAGGTAGATCAAGACTTGATACCCAATCCTGTGTCAATCGTGCATCCATTGTAAAAAGCTCTTTTGTTTCTGTAAGATAGTAAAAAATAAGTTTTGCTTTTGTTGGTTTTTTAAAACTTAAATCAATAACTCGTTCAGCGTGGCCTTGATTGTCAATAATAAGTTTTACAGTGACTTCTTTTGCCCTGTTATTTTCTATGTTCAACAAAGTAAAATTAACGTCGTCATCTAGTTGTTCTTTTTCACTGGCAACGTTTATGCCAATGGTTTCTTTGAGACTATATAAATAATCTTCTATTTCGCTTATCATTGTGGCTTTACTAATCATATGTTCATTTTAGAACAAATTTTCACAGTTGTCAAGAATTACATTATTGTAATTACAGTGGTAATATTTTCTTGGCGGACCTGGTTGTGGTTTATACCCCTTTCCTGCACTCAGGTGCTGCCTTACTCACGCACGGAACCCCCTGGACTAGCTAGCCGGGGGGTTTTGTGATATTATTCACAAGTAATTATGTAAAGTAAATACACCAATAATAACCCTTGCCATGGTAATTTGACATGGTATAATGTAGTATGTTAGAAATGAAAACGAAAGGAGACTTGATACTGTGAATCAACACCTCAGCTTTACGTAATATAAGCCAAACATTGGAGAAAAATGCGTAGAATTATCGCAGTTTTAATCGTAGTAACCATAGTATTTGTAGTATTGGAAACCATAGGAATGGCGACCAAAGCATTAGGAAATGTAAAAAATGGGGTTAGTGCCCTTGTAACAAAACCAGTAATTAATATGAAGCGCACGTTGGTTGTTAGTGCTGATGGCACACAAATGGCTACATCTTGGGTTCAGGTCAAGGTTGATCCAGCTTTACCAGCGTCGCATAAAAAGGCGTTTGACACGCCACCATTGGTATCAGCTCTTGATATGCAACAATGGTCAAAGGTAAACACCTGCGAGACTGGTGGAAATTGGCACACAAAGGGAAACATATATCAAGGTGGATTGGGCATATTGCTCACTAATTGGTATGAATATGGTGGCTACAGCCTTTTTGGACCTGAATGGTCTGCCACCCCGCAACAACAGGTATACATAGCAAAAAAAATTCAGGCTCATGGTGGTTTTGCCAACTATGTTCCTGATCAATATGGTTGTGGAACGGGCTGGTAATGGATTATTTGACCGAGGAAAAGGGATGGTCAATTGTTCTCTATGAGAAAATCGGCACTACTTGTACCGAGATAGCAGTTCTTTGGGAGGAGACTACAACGGCGGAGGAAGCTTACGAAACGTGGCTGGAACCGTTTGGAAGTCTCCCCCCAAAAATTGCTGTTGATCATGCTTTGTCTTTTGATGATGACGTAAAACGTGAATACGAAGCACGACTTTACTGTGGCAAAAAGGGCGTCGCTATGATGCAGTGGCCTAAAGAAGCCGTTCAAGAATGTATTGATGATGCAAAAAGTCGTAAGGTTAAGAAATTTATAATTGCAGCAGAGGTTACCTTGGACATCGAAGAATCTGATAACTTTGAGGAATGGGACTTAGAGGAACTTATTATGCTTGACTCTATAAAGTTACTTGACAGCACCCCCATTGATGAAGTAGATTAATTAAATGACTAAATGGGTTTGTCCTAAATGCAAAAAAGTTGTTAAAACAACTGACGGAACTGTTGAAGTTGCCCATGTATGTCCAAGTAACAGAAGTAAAATAATCAATTTTGAAAAACAAGAAAAGGAAACGAATGAATAATTCAGAAATTACAGGTTTGGTAAAAATGGACCCGCGTCCACGTCGAAGTGGCGGCATGGTCGGTGGTTCTCAGAAAACAATTGCACGAAGGGATTTGCTTAAGTCTAGCCCCGGTGATTGGTTTCTTTGGAAAGAGAACGCAAAAACAGGCGGAGACTCAGGACAAGCTCTTCGCACTCTTATAGGTGTAATCACCCTGAAGGGTGTTGACCGAAAAACACTTCCTTATGAAGCAACCAGCCGTATGAACGAGAACGGCACATGGAACATTTATGTTCGTTACGTTGGCGAGGAACGTCAGTACGCTGAAAGCATTTAAGGCATAGAAAAACCCGGTCCTACTTTCTTGATGTTGTAGGACCGGGTTTTTTAACGTCTATTAATCTACGATGTCACCGTCAATGATATCTCTCATCCAACTTGGCTCAAGATCGCCACCAAGTTCAGTAAGTTTTTGAACAAACATATTGCGAGCAATTTCAATTTGCGATTCACTAAGTTTTAAATCTCTACTAAGAATGATTGCCATAAAAGCAGCACCAACAAGATTGGCTTGATGTTCTTCAAGTTCAATAACACGTTTCTTTAAATCAAACTTCAACATAAATTCCAAAGCGTTTTGATAACGTTCCCATGCACGTTCCATAACTTCGATCAAAGCCCTGACGTGTTCTACTCCAGCTTTGTCGGTTACTTCCATGATTCCGTTTAATTCGCTCATCTTTTCTTCAAGAATAAGAGTCCATTGTTTCATCTTTGAAGCAAGTAGCCACGCCTCAACTTCTGGGGGGCCTATGGGTTCAGGTTGTTCAAGACGTTCAGAAAGAGCGGTGAGCTCTTGTTTCATAAGCCTATTAACAGCACCCCTTGTGTGTCGCATTGTTGAACCAAGATGCCATTTGCAAGTACCTTCTCCTAGATGATCTGTACCCATTCCTGCTTTCTTGGTGCAGTAACGAACAAGGTTAATCTCCCTAGCCTCTTTTGAAGTTATCTTTGCGCCACATTTTCCTTCTAAGGGTTCAGAACTACCAGGTATTTTTATGTCTGGATAATGACTTGCCCAAATTTCTTCGTCTGTCATTCTCCATCTCTCCTAAGTTTTCTGGTGTCAACATAAAACGTTGAGTCGTTAATTTTTGTAATATCAAGAGGTTTATTCCAAATGTAGCTTGGGTGTCTTTTCATGCTTTCTTTTTTGCGTTTGCGGTTAAAAAATATCATGCTGTTCTCTTTCTGTTTAATCTGTAGTTTCTAATAAATTCTTTGTGTGTTTCTTTGCATCCACAAAACAAATTGTTTTCATCTAAAAAGGGTTGTCTCCTTTTAATATGAAGTTGATACCCGCGTTCTGTGCCATGTTCAATATTTTTTACTTTAGTTTTATTCTTTGTAGGAGTTCGACCAAGGGAGGTTGACGGTAGGTATCTTGGTTCTTCTAGGTTTAATTTCTTTCTGATCTTAAATCTTTCTTTTTCTGTTGTCCCCGCCCAAAAACCAAAAGACTCATATCTTATAGCGTGATTAAAACAACTTTTATTCACTGGACAATTTTTACAAATATTGTACATTTCTTCTGTTGCTTCTATTGAGAAAAAATCAAGATTTGTTTGACGACAATCCCCGTCATCCATCCAATTAGTGTTATTCACCGAGCATCTTTCTATCCGTTGATGTTTTTTTTGCTGTGCATTTAAGCAAACTAACTGGTTTTGATACGTACATGTCGTACTTTGTTGCGCACTCTACTGCTGCAATCAATTGTTCGGGTCCAATTTTTTCACATGCGTTTAAATAACCAAGCGCATATGCTGAACCTGACCCAATTGCATAAAATGATGATTCAAGTTCTATTACCGCTAAATCACTTTGCACTAAGACCAAGGGTCGTCCAGGCCAGGCACAAATAACGTCTGCTTCTTTTACCGATTCTTCTTCGCCTTTCATTCCCTTTAACATTGTCACAATTGTTTGCGGGCTACACTTGCGTGCCTTAAGCGTTGAAATCATGTTAATAATTCTCCACGATCCAGCTGAACCAATTAATCCATTACCAGCATGAGCTACTGCTTTTGGTGTAATTGATGCCACCAATTGCTCTCCATCACTTGCCGCGGCATCGTAAGCAATGTAACAATATTTATCTGTTGTGTAAGCGACTACGCATGTCATTCTGTAATATCCTTTGCAGGCGTCCAAACGCCATCTAATAGCCAAACTTTGTCTCTGATTATTCTGTCGGGCCAGTTTACACCAGTTAAACGGTCACCTCTATAACGCTTCACGTTGAGTACGGTTGGGTCTGAGGTTTCTTTGTAAAGAGAAATACCAATCTCCGGCCACGCCATCCAACGTTGTGAACCCATTGGTGTTAAGTCACGCTTTTCTCCTGCTCGACCTTTTGCTGCGTGATGTTCAAGAACCAAAGCGAATCCATACTTCATGCGAAGATCGTCAAGTACGCCCATAGCTTCGTCTGCTGAATCTTCATAAGACTCATTGGCACCACGACGATACATTTTATAAATTGGTCCAATGCAAACAAGGTCAGGTTTATGAAACGCAATCTCTCTTTGAAGTTCTGCTCTATCAGCAAGGCGACGAATCTCAATACCGCCTGGCTTTCTCCATACACGAAAACGTTCAGGGTCATAACCGCTTGGGTTTCGCATTTGAAGATGCCTGTCAAAGGGTTCTGCTGTTTGAAGAATGGCTTGCGCTGGGTTTTCAAGGTCAACAACAAGCGCTCGAATCGGCTTTATCTCTTGATGACTGAATGGGTGAAACCCTTGTGCAGCAGACATAGCAATGGTTCGCAACATCAACGACTTACCAGCACCTTCTTCAGCAACAACAATGGTTCGGTAATCTTGATGCATCATTCCTGGGATAACTACTGGTGCTAAATCATCAGCACGCATAGAAAGTTCTTGAATTGTTAATGACTCTGGTTCTGTGTTGCGAACTGCACCGATAGTGGTAACAAACTTTTCTGTTCCTTCTGCAAGAAGGTATGGGTCTGCGCCTGTCTGCACCAGTTCAATGCCTTCACCAAAGTGGCGCATAAGTTTTCTTGAAGCGCTATGCGTAACAATAATTTTTGCATAGTCAGCTGCGTACGACTGGTTTGGAACATCAAGCGTAAGAGAAATAAGTTTGTTTATTGAATCTGGACTACCCATTTCTGCTGAAACGGTAATTGCATCAACAGACGCACCCCTTTCAACAAGTCTTTGAATAGCACCAAAAATACTTGCATTGGGTGGTGAATAAAAATCTTCTACAATACAGCTTTCAACACCAACAAGTGCTGCTGATGGACTTAAAAGCATCGCCCCGAGTAGGGACGATTCTGCCGCAAGATCATGCGGTACTGAGTTTGACATTATGTCCCTTTAAATGTTTTTGCGCTTGCCTGATGCTGAATCTAGTGCATATGGCGTTCCGTTTTTGTCTATTGTTTGTTCTAAATTGTTTACAGGACGACTGTAACCGTTTTTTATTGGATTGTCAAGAGACGTTTCACCAGTAGTTGGATTTTTCCAAACACCCGAGAGGTCATACGAATCATAAATCTCTGCAAGCACCAAAAGCTCATCCGTCATTACAAACTTTTCAACATCAGGTGCGCAACCATACAAGTACGCTTGCCACTTTCCTGATCCACCGAAAAACGTAGACGCATGCAACGTATAAGTTTCTGCTTTGCCTTTTCTTTCTTCTGCGTAGTTAATCGTTGCAGTAAGTAAGTCTTCAAACGTTGTTTTGCCATCGCTAAGTGTTTCATTGAATACTTCAAATGCTTTGGGCTTTCCAAGCTTCCTTGGATAGATTTTCCATATCTGTGCAAACTCTTCTGGATAAGTGTTTACAACACGCTTTTTACGAGTTCTCTTAACTGGCTGTTCCTTAGATATATTTATATCTATATTATTATTATATACTGCTGAGCGTGTGTGCTCACCCTCGTCACCTGTGGACACCCTAGTTGGGGTCAAATTAACAGGTTCAGCAGGCCACAAGTAGTACGCATTTTTTACCTGCTTACCATTTTTAAATCGTGGTTGAACCGTGATTGCACCGGCCTCTCTAAGTTCATAAATTGCTCTGCGTGCGGTTGTCTCGCTCACGTTAAGAAGGTCGGCTAAAGCAGTATGTGAAGTGCCTGGTATGTCAAATGCTCCACTTACGGCGCCCTTAAGGTAACCCCAAATGCGAATAGCTCTGTCGGACAAGTCTTTGTGAGCAAAAATCCAAAAAGGAATGTGTACCGATCGTTCGTCGGTTATGTCTCCATAAAATACTTCGCCATTAATTTCTATCTTTGAGAAGATGTCTTCCCCGTTTGTAGAAAATTCCATAATTTCCATTATTGCTCCATTCCTCTTTCAGCCAAATATACAGCCAAATCACCAAAAATGCTCGTGTTCTGAACAGAATCTTCGCCGTTGGTAACTGCATCCACAATTTTCTTTTTCTTTTCTAGCAAACCATAAACATACTCGTCAATTGTTTCTGGAGCAAGTAGATACCATGCTGTTGCGCCGTGCATGTCGTTAGTTCGACCATAGCAACGACTAACGCATTGTTCGTGAATTGCAGGAGTCCATCCTAGTTCGCAAAACACAACGTCAGACGCAGCCGTAAGCGTTAAACCCTCTGAGGTTGCCTGCATGTTTCCAATAAACATTCTGCACTTAGGGTCGTTTTGAAATGAGTCAACCGCTGCCATTCGGTCATCGGTTGAAACACCACCACGAACCTTAACGGCAACGCCACTGTATCTTTCATAGAGTTTTTCAACAAGTTCAATGTGTTCGGCAAAAACAATTACTTTTTCAGTATCGCTTGATTCAATGAAATTGTCTAACCATGAAATGATGTTGTCGTATTTTATTTTTGAAACGGCGTCACGCAAACCAGTAATCCGAATAAGCCCCTGATTGCGTTCAAGTCTAAGCCTCTTCTCCCAATAAGCTTTTGATCCATCACTGCCTTCTTCTTCAGCAATTGCCTGTGCGCGGTTAGCAAAGTATTCAACAACATCTGCCTCAACTTTTTTATAACTTGCCATTGCTTCGGGGCTAATTGATAAATACTGAACAGCATTGCGAAGAGGTGGCAAATCCCCATAAACGTCAGATTTCATACGGCGAACAAAACACATTGAACGAAGTTTTTCGTTAAGTTCTGCAGCGTTTGTTGACATTCCTTTTTTCGGTGCATAACGACTTTTAAAACGCCAAGCGCCACCAAAGTCATCAAGTCTTCCAATTGCTTCAAGTTGCGAGATAAGTTCCTCAGGACGATTGGTAATAGGAGTGCCAGTTAAAAGAAATACAAAATCATCAGATTCAAGCGATTTAGCAAGCTTCATTACCGCATCTGTACGTTTTACGGTCCATCTTTCTTCTGGTGCTTTAAACGTTAAACCGCATTCGCAACGCCTTGCGTTAGATCGAACAGGTTTATTACAATCAATACAAAAAGATTTTTTCTCTCCATTTTTGATGGCATGTGCTTCGTCAACAACAAGTGAATAAAAACCATGTTCAAAAATATCTGGTGTGCGTTCGTGAAGAATGTCGTAATTGATAATAATTACATCGGACTTTTCAATCTTCTCGCTTTTTGTTCCGTTAAGAACTGAAACCGAAAGACTGGGAAAGAATTTTTTTGTTTCTCTTTCCCAGTTAAGTTTTAAAGTGTTAGGACAAACAACAACCATTGGATAGCGGTTCTCCGATGCAACGGTTGCTAATGCCTGTGCTGTTTTTCCAAGACCGGGCTGGTCTGCAAGAATTGCTTTGCGAGCCTTTTGCAAGTATGCAACACCTGCTTGCTGATAAGGAAGAAGTTCAATGGCAATGTTAGGTATTTCAACTCTTGCATTTAACGATGAAGAGGCTTTGACCATTTCATCTGCCTCGTCAATAAATTTTTGTATTTCTTCTTCAAGTTCATTGCACACGGTAAGATTAAAACGAGAAGCCAACATTGCTACTTGCTTTATGTTTTTTCTTGGTGTTCGCCACACCTTGTAGCTCGCGTCCCATTTAATGCCAGGAACAATGGTGCGAATTGAATTAATAATTCTTGGGTCGTAGCTAAATTGAACAGTAATTTCATCGCCCTTAATGTCTACGTTGTTTATGTAGCCAAGAAGACTTTCTTGTACCTCTTCTTGGGGAACTTCTCGTATTTCTTTTGGAAGATCAATGTTCCATTTAACGGCTAATGCACGAACTAGGGGCGCCGAAGACATTGGAAAGACGTTTGCTTTTTCAGCATCGCTCCATCTTCGCCCTTCAATTTGACGGCAATCATCAACAAAAGCTTGGCTATAACGGGAGTAAACAAGTATGTAGTTACCGTCAACCACCGCATAGTTTTTCTTGGCATAATAAGTTTTCATAGGCCGAAGCCTACAATACAAATGTTCATTTGTCAAATGTAATTGTTGACAATGAACATAGGTTCGTGTATAGTTCCCCAGTATCAACGAAAGGACAGTATGGCCAAACAGGCAAAAACTACTGAAAACACGCTAGAAAGCGTTATAGATGAGATTAATAAGAACTTTGGACCAGGCACAATTGTAAGGTTAAATAGCTCCGAGGTAACCCCCGTAGAGGTTATATCAACGGGGATTTTGCCCCTAGACCTTGCGCTAGGCACCGGTGGTTTGCCACGAGGACGCATTGTAGAGTTTTTTGGACCCCCTTCTTCGGGTAAGAGTACCCTGGCTATGCACGCCATCGCAGAGGCCCAAAAAAGGGGCTTACAGTGCGCCTACGTGGACGCTGAGCACGCCCTGGACCCTGGATATGCACAGGCCCTGGGAGTAAGCCTTGATGACCTGCTTTTGACCCAGCCTTCAACGGCAGAACAAGGTTTGGAAATTACTATTCGCCTAGCAGAAACTGGCAAAATTGCCGTAATTGTGGTGGACTCTGTGGCGGCACTAACCCCTAGGGCAGAACTAGAGGGTGAAATGGGTCAGGCAAACGTAGGTTTGCAGGCTCGTTTAATGGGTCAGGCACTACGAAAGCTGACCGGACCAGCATTTGACAGCAATACATTGGTTATTTTTATTAATCAACTTCGTGAATCTATTGGCAAGATGTTTGGTCCAACTGAGTTTACTCCAGGTGGTCGTGCCCTTGGTTACTATTCTTCTGTGCGATTAGACATTCGCCGTATTCAAACCATCAAAAAGGGTGAGGAAGCAACGGCCAATCGAACCCGAGTAAAAGTTGTAAAAAATAAACTTGCCACACCATACCGTCAGGCAGAGTTTGATCTTGTGTACGGTATTGGCGTTCCAAAAGAAGGCGCACTGCTTGACTGTGCAATTGACTTTGGCGTTGTCAAGAAATCTGGCGCATGGATTACTTATGCAGGTGAGCACATTGGTCAAGGAAGAGATAAGGCTTGCGTCAATCTAAAAGAAAAACCAGAACTTTACGAATCTATTTATAAAGAAGTAATGGAAATTACAAAAGACGTTAATTTTGAAATGGAGATTGCAGATGAAGAAGAAATCAATTAATCAAGAAAAATATAACCAAACCGAAATTATTAAAGCAATTGAATCTTGGTTAAAGAAAAACAGTTATTCACCAAGCTTTCGTGATGTTGCTGAATTGACTGGGATTTCCCTTGGAACGATACACGCAGAGTGTAGGGTGTTACGTAGTTTAAAATTGATTGATTACACCGATGGTGTTGCTAGAACTTTAAGGATTAAGTAGTGGATAACGTAAAGATTATTCCTGTATGGGATAAAAACAACGAAGAGTGGCTTGAGCTACGCAAGGGTGGAATTGGTGGTTCTGATGCTGGAACTATTTGCGGAGTTAATAAATACAACTCTCCATACGCCTTGTGGTCAGAAAAAACTGGAATTGTTGAGCGCACGTTTGAAGGTAACGAAGCCACTGAGTGGGGAAACATTCTTGAACGTCCCATTGCTGAGAAATACGCCAAGGATTATAACGTCGCTGTTGTTGAGTGGCCTGTAATCATTTGGTCAGAGCGAGATGGCCAAGAGTTTATGTTTGCCAACCTTGACTTTCTTATTGTTAAACCTTCCGATCAATTCCCTGCCGGTGTCGTAACAGACTACAGAAACCTAGTTATTCCGCCTTGTGGCATTGAGCGCATTCTTGAAGTTAAAACTGCCGGTATTGCTAGCCCAGGAAATCCTGGCGCATGGTCAAACAATCAGGTTCCACAGAGCTACATGCTTCAGGGGTACCACTACGGCGTTGTGACCGGTGTAAAAGCAATTACTTTTTGTGCATTAATTGGCGGACAAGGAATTCAAGTGCGCAACATGACGTGGGACGAAGAAATTGCAGAAAACCTTATTGCTGCGGAATCTTTGTTTTGGGATGCTGTTTCTACACTTAACCCACCACCTACCGATGGCAGTGAGGCAACTGAATCTGCCCAATCAAAAATGTACCCACGTCACTCAACCGGCAAAGTATATGAAGGTGGATCAAAACTAAAAGAGCTTTGGGCCGAATTTACGCTTGCCAAAGAAGCTTCAGATGATGCTGAGCGTGAGCGCAAGCGACTTCGTGCGCAGATACTAGAACTTGTTGGTGATGCAGAGTATGCCACCGTTGACGGTCAACCTCTGTTCTCGTACCGTGCCAACAAAGACACCGAGACATTTGATTCCAAGAAGTTTCAAAGTCAAATGCCAGAAATTTATGCCAAATTTACCAGTCTTAGACCCGGTTCTAGGGTTCTTCGAGAAATTAAAAACTAGTTCTTGACAACCGTACCAACAACCATTATAATAAATTACCTAAACAAAGAAAAGGAACAATTATGCAAAGCGAATCAATCAGCGAATTAGTCACCGCACTAGTAGCTGCACAGGCAGAATTTTCTGCCGTACCAAAAGGGTCAGTCAATCCATTCTTTAAAAGTACGTATGCTGCATTGCCAGATGTTGTGGCAAGCGCGGGCCCAGTGCTTGCAAAGCATGGTTTGGCTGTTAGCCAATTCATCACCTACGACAGCGATGGTGGCGATTTACTTATGACGTACCTTCTTCACACATCGGGTGAATACATCTCCTATGCAATGAAGTTGCACATGGTTAAGAATGACCCAATGTCGCAAGGTTCGGCTACGACCTATGCTCGTCGTTACTCCTACATGGCCTGCTTGGGGCTTGTGGCGGATTCTGACGATGACGGTGTAGCGGCAAGCACACCATCAGCAAACGCTTCCAAGCCAAGCTTGAGCGACAAAGTTGCTACTGCGGCATCTGCACCCCGACCATCGGGTGGCAATAGTCGTGCAGTAACAGAAAACCAGACTAAGGCAATTTGGGCAATTACCCACAAGGGTCTTGGTTGGGACGATTTACAGATGTACGATAAGATTGAAGAGTTAACCAATCGCAAGGTAGGTTCGCTTGAGGAATTGTCTATGGACGATGCCAAACTTATTATTGAATCACTTAAAGCACTACAAGACGCATAAGGAGAAATTATGTCAACATCAATTACAATTATCGGTAACATCACGCGAGATCCAGAACTCAGTTTTTCTAATGACGGTTTGGCTTACATTCGTTTTGGTATTGCCGACACATACAAGGACAAGTCAGGAACGGAATCAACATCGTTTTATGACGTTGTAGCCTTTGACTCAGTAGCAACAAACATTTCTGAGAGCCTTGTAAAGGGTTCCCGTGTTGTTATTGTTGGTCGTCTTTCAATGAAGGACTTTGAGCGCAAGGATGGAACAAAGGGTACAGCAGGAGAAATTGTTGCTGACACCGTTGCTGCCGACCTTCGTTGGGCAACAGCAAAAATTACAAAGAACGAAAAGAAAGAATCAGCAATGAGCGGTTCGGGTTCATCAAAGAGTTTTGACAACTTCTAATGAACAATTCTGCTCCACTCAGTCACGCAAAGATTGAAGAAGCCATGCGTTCGGCCATCTCCACTATGGAGAGGCTGACGCAAGACTTTACACGTATTTGTGATGATAAAGCTGAGGCAGAAGAACGGTATAAGACCGCCTATGCTCAGGCAAGAATTGAAGAACGAATGCATGCTGATGTTGACGGAAGGAAACTGACCGTTGACATGGCCGATGACTATGCTCGAGTAGCGACAAAAGCAGAACTACGTTCTCTTACGGCAATGGAAGCAAAGCACGATGCCTGTCGTCAAGCGCTACTTACAGTCCGTTCACAGCTTGAAGGTTTTAGAAGTTTGCTCGCTTCATACAGAGAGATAGGAGCCTAATGTCTACATACGATGACGCTTTGACTCACTACACCGAAGAGCTTCTCATCAGAGTTAGGGAACTAACCGCAGAGAACGAACGGATGCACAGTCAATTGTCGGAAGCACATCGCCAGATAGCCATTCTGGAAGAACAACTGATACACTATTATTTGTGAAAAGACGCAAACCATTGCAGACTAAAAAGGGGCTCGTATCGCGAGCCCCTTTAGTCATTAGATCGGCCCTAAAAGCAAAAAGCGGGCTTACAGCACATAAAGCGCTGAAGCCCAGGTCGGATAAAATGAAAAAGATTTACGAGGAGCGCAGGCCCTTTGTAGAAAAAATGTTAAAGAATTTTCCTGTATGTCAGGTGTATTGGGACGAACAATGTTTTGAAACAGCGGTTGATGTGCATGAAGTTAAAGCTCGTTCTGCTGGTGGAAAAATTGTTGGAGATAATCTAAGTAATTATAAAACAGTGTGTCGTTACTGTCATATAATGATAGGACAGTATCCACAGGAAGCGTGGCGGAGAGGTTTTATTAAGTGGTCGTGGGAAGAATAGTAACTACACATTACGTACAAATTGAAATGATAAAGGGGAAATTTATCTCAACATGCGCCTGTGGGTGGAGTTGCACGGATATGAAACGTTCCTTTGCGTTATCAAATTCCCATCTTCATGTCTCTGGGGGCTTTAACCCCAAGGACTAAAGTGTCGGACTATTTGTCTTATAGTGAATTTGAATTACTTGACTTTCTAATAGCGTTACAGAGATCCAGGCCAGAGTTTTACGAATACTCTGCCTGCAACAAAGAAGATATGAATTTATTCTTTCCCGGTCAAGGGCAATCTGCCGTAATGAAAGAAGCTATAGAAATTTGTTTTACGTGTCCGGTGCAAAAAGAATGCCATGAATACGCATTAGAGAATAAAATTGACCATGGTGTATGGGGCGGATCAAGTGCTGATCAAAGAAGATTATGGATTAAGGAAAACACCAGCATTGTTAATGCCTGGGAAGAATTACTCCTCAAACAAGAAGAGTTCTAGAGTTCCCTTCCCCGCTCTGCGGAGCGTAGGAATCATCCTTTTACCCGTTGGTGAATCAAAACACCAAGCGTGCATACCATAACGGTCTTCCATAAAATGAGCAAACTCATCACAGACTGGGCATGGTAACCACACCCAGTCTGGATAGTTTTCCATCATTTCTTTAATGGGGGTCGCCCCTTCGGGCAACTTAAACTTCTTTGGTGACATTACAGAATTGCTAGGTCAGACCAACCAAATGGTCCACACTGCGTTCCAATAAGCATTGTAAGCATTCCTGGTGGGCAACTCTTACCTGATGTTTCAGTAAACCAACCTGATCCACCGTCAGCTGCTGGAGACATAAAGACCTGTCGTCCCGTTGCTGATGAAGATACAAAGTGGTGCAAGTGACCGCAGAAGAGAATCTTTGCTTTTCCAATAGGCAACATACCCATTGCTTGTCCTTGCCACCAACCTTCAATCTTTCCAATGCTACCGTTGGTCTTGACACAGTTCTTACCCTGTCCATTGCGGAAGGTGTGACCATGAGCAAAACCACACATAACACCAGCTACATCAATGGTAAGTGTGAGCGTCTCATCAAACTTGTTTTCGGTTGTAGTGACGTTTGCGTATCGTTCTGGATTGTGTGATATGACTTCCTCAACACCATCAAAGATTGCAAGGTCATCATTGTCTGTCCAAGTTGTGTAAGCTTTACCCATGGCATTGCGGTTTTCACCGTGATTACCTGGTACGGCGCCAAATACAACTCGGTATCCTTCATCAACCAATAAGTTAATTTGTCGCAGAACAAGACGACGAGCTAGTCGCATCTGTTCTCGACGATCAAGGTCTACATTGAACGACTGCATATCATAAAATCCCGAGCATTGTTCAATTAGATCACCAAGACCCATTAGGTATACCGTGTTGACTTCACGGCCTATCTTCCTAAGGTCTTTAAGGCGTTGCATAAGTCGGTCTTGAAAGGTAACGATACGGTCAGCAATAGCATCGCTACCGCCACCTTCGCTTTTCCCAGCCTGCCAGTCACTTAAAAGAACCATCATTACCATTTCACCCTGGGGTCCGACTGGCTTTGTTGGTTTCTTTTTCATTACTGCTTTACAGAGTTGCGTAAGATCTTCTCCGTCAACGTCCATAACACCTTTGCGGTCATTATAAAATTCGCTAAGGTCTATTTTGTTTTTACTTGGCACAAATACATTCCTTATTTCGGTGACGAATAATGGCGGGGTGTTTGGCGTCAATACCACGTTTTTGAAGATAACGAACTATCTTCATGCCATTAATGTTCCTGTCTTCCATTGCAGCAAGACAGTTGATTTTGTCCTCTGGTGAAAGTTTTGAAATAAGGCGTGAGGCGATGCATTCTTTCTTTTCTTCTTCGTAGAATTCCGACAAGTCAGGTTTGGTCATGCTATCCTTTCTAAATTCCTCCATCTACATACTACATCATTGTAATTACTATTTCAAGTCTTTAAATGTGTAGTCGTCCACCATGGCGTTCGCCGTTTTTATTTGCAATTAGATTTGCATTTACATAGGGGATATCATTGGCTTTGTGCCAATCACTAGGGAAATAGGTGTTTAGAACGCTAATTTGAAAATTCATTTTTAGTTCTGGCACGTATTTGCGGTATTCTTCGTCTGCAAAGTACCAAAACGAGTTCTGATTGTAGAAGCTGTTGTGCGTAGGGTCTTGATATGCACCACGGCCATCGGTACTAGGAGTAAGGCTTAGGACCATTCCACCGTGCGCAAGAACGCGGTACATCTCGTTCCATAGGCGAATCTTGTCTGGAATGTGTTCTAGGAAGTCAACGGCACGAATAACACCAACGCTGTTGTCCTCAAAGCCTTCAAGAACCTCAAAGATATCGCCAATGTAGTCCGCTGGAGAATGCATGTCAATCGTGAGGTATCCCGGTGCTGGATTGTGGGCAGCACCTAGGTCAAGGGCGAGAAGGCCATTCTGCTTAGCCCATTTAAGAAGCATAGGTTGAATGGTCTGTCCGTGCATGCGGACAGTCTCGGTTTGAATAAATGGATTAATGTCTGATTTAGCTTGGGTGTTTTCTGGGTGTACGCGTTGTAGGTAAAGGTTCTTTTTAATGTGAACAAAATCACCAACAAGGTACAGCTTGTACATGATGTCTTGATCGTCAAGAACTTTCATGGTGCTGTCATAACCTGGCGTCAATTTATATGAACTGGCGCGGAATGATCGAACGTGGTTCGGTGCATACCAGATGTAAGAAACGTTATGTGGGCTCGGGGCCATTCCATGGCAAACGTTATAGCCATTTTCTTCGTGATACGACCAACCGTAATCAGGAGAATATTTGGAAAAGTTAGGTGTTGCATCTGCGTTGATGTAAGCAAAGTCTGAATAGACAAATGATGCATTGGGGTTATCGTCAAAAGCCTTTTGCACTTCTTCAAGGCATGTTGGCATAAGAATGTCATCGTGGTCTAGTTCAACCAAAATTTCACCCTTGCAAAGACTTACTGCGTGGTTCTTTAGCGCTCCTACAATGCCATTAAGTTGTGGTTTTGCGTAAGCAATGCGGACGCGTTTCTCGTCTTTTGGTGCTTCCCATTTTGCTTTGCCGTTAATAAGAACTACCCATTCCCAGTCTTGGTGGGTTTGGTTTAAAAGACCGGCATAAGCTTCGTTTAGATATTTAGGGTCATGTGTTGGGGTAAAAATAGATATCATGGCACAAGCGTACCATGTAATTACCTATTCAAGTGCAAATGGTGGATCAATTACAACAAACTCAGCGTCAACACGAACCTTTGTTTTGGTGTAATCGTGAGCTACTTCTGTGGGTTCTCCAGCAAGGGTGTAAACGTAGACGCCAGAAGGGTATAGAGATGAGTCAATCTCGGCGCTGTAAACTCCCTGTGCAACCCTTTGAATGGTTTCTGTTGGGTCGCCAACGTTCCAGTTGTACGTAAAGGTGTAAGTGTACTCTGGATCTCCATTAATTTCAAAACCAAAAAGAACGCGGTCAGGGTCAACTATTGTTCCATCAATTGCCCTGAAAGGCTCGTCTGTATAGACAGTTATTGCAGTTCCTTTTACATAAGTGTTTGTATTAGCTGGTTGCACTATTTTGCCTTATTGTGGTTGAGATTGTGAATAAGTATCTTTAATGGATACGGTTGCTACTTTAATTACGGTGTGAACGGTTCCTGGCTCTGGTAATTGAGAAACAACGTTTTGTCCATTAAACCATTGTCCGGGCTTGCCATTGTATCCTTGGGTAAAAGATGTAGACATTACGCAAGCCGTTCTGTTTCACACCAAGCGGTCATTACCGCACTACTACCGGGAGTTATGTCAATGTGAAAATACGGTGTTGTTGCACCAGAGTTAAACGTTGCGGTTGTACCGGGAGTTGCGCCAAGAGAACCAAGTCCAGTTGTTGCGGTTCCATAACTGTTTGAATAAAACGCCAAACAGTTGGCAGTTGCAGACGAACCAGTAGTAAGAACGTTTACCGTAATTGTCAATAGTGCTTGATCTGCAATACCCGTGTTTGTTCCTGATGTGAATGTTGCAATGGTTGCGTCAGATGTAGTACCAGCCGTTCCAAATTTAACATCAGCTTTCCACGTGTTAGTACCAGCACCAGTTTTTGTTAAACCCATGGTAAACTTGAATCGAGAACCAACTGTAAGGTCACTTGTTGGCAACTGAATAAGTGAACCTGAAACAATGTTTGCAGAACCGGCAGTAAGGGTTGCTGCTGCCTGTGAAGCGGTTGCAGGTGTACCTGCTGCAAGGGTACGCCATTCTGCCGTTGTTCCTCCAGGGTTTACAACAAGATATTGACCAGCGGTTCCAATTGCAAGGGGTGTATAAGCGCTAGTTGAAGAACCTAAAGGAATTGAACCAACGGCGGGGGCTGATGTTGTTCCGGTACCACCGTTACCAACCGCAAGCGTTCCTGTTGCTTGGTTAACCGGAACGCTAGTTGCGTTGCTAAGAACCACGGCAGAAGGAGTACCCAAGGCGGGGGTCGTAAGGGTTGGAGAGGTCGCTAAAACTACGCTACCCGAACCAGTTGATGTCGTAAGCGTTGGAGCCTGAGCGGCGGAACCCGTACCAGTTGATGTTACAAACTGAGGCGTTGTTGTTGTGTTGGCAGCAAGGTAGGCAAGAGCGGTTGTGCTTGCTCCATAAGGAAAAACTCCAATTGATGGTGAGGTAGTTGTTCCGGTACCACCGCTAGACGTTGCTACGGTTCCAAGACCAAATGTAGTTTGTCCATTGGTGTACGTAACAACCACCTGTCCTGTGCTGTCAGTGTTTAATGATGGAACAAAAGATGCCCACAATGTTGTAGTTCCTGCAACACCTAACCAAGTTCCTCTAGGTGCAAGCCAAACAGCAGTATTTGTTGTCGCGGCGTCAATCGCCGCACCAGTTGCAGGATAAATTAATAACCAGTTTGAAGAAGCATTGTCAACGAATACAATTTGACCAGCGGTTGTAATAACAGGCAAAATAACGCCAGTACCTGAACCATTGTTTGTAGTTGCGGTTGCACCAGTAACTGTATTGTACTGAAATGATAAAGCAGCAGCGGTTCCTTGCGTTGTACCTGCAGCCGTTACATTTGTTAAAACATAGGATGGAAGACCATTGGCACCTTGAGGGCCTTGAGAGCCTTGAGAACCCACCACGGCAGTAACCCATGTACCAATGTTTAATGGTGTGCTAGTTGTTATTCCGGTAGCACTGGCAACAACAAATTGAGTTAAGTTTGTAATGCTAGAAATTGTGGTGTTTATACCAAATGTGCTGTTTTCAACATACATACCTGATAAAAGGTTAGATGTGCTTGAAACGGTAATTGTTGTTCCAGCAACAACGCTTGGTGTAAAGGGTGAACCGGTCGCGGGTACAAAGTACATTAATTGTGTCATATTTTTTCCTTTAGAATTTCTTCGAGTTTGCTGGAATTACATAAACGTAATAAAACAATGCAAATTTTTTTACCATTAAATTGCTCCCATGTATCGCATAGTAAGTATATCTTCGTTAGCAAATGCACCAGCAGTTTGCGTAACAATTGTAGCACTGGTTTGTGTAATGGTTCCGGTAAGGGTTGGAGAAGCTGCAGGTGCCGCGCCCGTAACTTGGCTAACCGTATAGTCACCAGAAGTTGGTGCAACCGTTCCAGAGCGACCGTTAAATGTTGTAACGGTTGATGATGAGGTATTTACCGCACCACCGGATACAACCATGTGCAAGTTGTAAACCATAGCGGTAGCACCAGATGAGGTGTAACCCATTGTATATTGAATTGCAGTTGAAGCTTTGGCGTAAACCGTAATTGTTCCAGAAATGAACCCAGTTGTTGTTGAATTTTGTGAAGAAGAGTCTCCAACAGAAACTACAGCGTTGTTGTCTGGGTCTGTTGAAAGAACAGAAAATAATCCAAGCGTTGATGAGGTTGTTGCCGCGGTTGTAATTTTTCCGTAGTACTGAATGGTGTAAAGACCAGCAAGAGAAGGCGTGTAGAGAGTAGTTGCTGAAATTGCTGCTGATTGTGCGGTCAAATCAACAGTGGCGTACGCATTTGCATATCCACCCTGATAACCTTGAGGACCTTGTGTTCCCAATCCGGTTGCGGTTGTATTAAGCCACATAAGCGTTGTGTCTGCCGGTGGTGTACTTCCTGTATAAATTCCTTGAGCGCCTTGGTAACCCTGAACACCTTGCGGGCCTTGTGTTCCGTTACCGGTGGCAGAAGTATTAACCCAAAGAAGCGTTGTATCGCTTGGTGGTGTGCTTCCTGTATAAACTCCCTGAGCACCTTGGTTTCCCTGGTTTCCTTGCGTGCCTTGAAATCCTTGATTACCCTGAAAACCTTGGTTACCTTGTGTTCCGGTTGAACCTTGCGAACCCTGTGAGCCAGTTAAACCTTGGTTACCTTGATATCCTTGAGGTCCTTGTGAACCTGTTGCCCCTTGTGAACCAGTGGAACCAGTTGTTCCTTGATTACCTTGGTTACCTTGAAATCCTTGGTTTCCCTGTGGTCCCTGAGGAACACTAAAGTTAAGAATTGCGGCACCTTGAGTACCTGAGTTGCTTACAGAAGCACCAGTTGCAAATGAAACGGTAGAGGTAGTACCAATTGTAATTCCAGCTTGGTTACCCTGGTTTCCTTGGTCACCTTGGAAACCTTGATTACCCTGATTGCCTTGCGTACCTTGATTTCCTTGTGCGCCAGTTGAACCTTGGGCCCCCTGTGAACCAGTTGAACCCTGCGAACCAGTTGAACCTTGATATCCCTGAGGACCTTGTGCTCCTGTAGAACCCTGACTTCCGGTAGAACCCTGAGCACCCGTTGAACCTTGCGAACCAGTAGAACCCTGTGCGCCTGTGCTTCCTTGAGCACCTGTTGCGCCTTGAGCACCTGTTGTACCCTGTACGCCTTGAGGTCCTTGAGCTCCTGTTGAACCTTGTGAGCCCGTTGAACCCTGTACACCTTGTGTGCCCTGGTATCCTTGTGAACCCTGAGCTCCAGTTGAACCTTGTGAACCAGTGACTCCTTGTGAACCTGTTGCACCTTGTGTTCCGGTTGTCCCCTGGTAACCCTGTGGGCCGACCTGGGTGTACATAACTTGCTGTACGGTAACAATCATTGAAGGCGATGCTGGTGCTTGTGAACCAGCAGCAATATTAACTATTTGAATAGAAGTATCATCTACTAACCAAACAAATTTTACGTATTCATTAGCGGTTGTTGTGGTGATTAAGTAATTCCACGATTGAATAATTGCGTAGTTGTTACCTGCTAATTGCACATCTCCGGCTGAGGCCGCAATATCTGTGCCGTTTTGATTAATCCAAATAATAGCATTACCAGTACCACCAGAATTTCGTTTAAGTTGCGCAGAAAATTGTACGTTGTACACACCTGGGTTTGCAATAACAATGTTTGAACCCGAAGAAACGTCTACGCCACTTCTGTCACCCTTGCTGTTAAGAGTAATGTCGTACTTTGTATTTGTTGCTGCTGCGCTTTGTGTTGTGGTGTCCCAGAAAGAACCGTAGTATCCTTGGGCACCACCGGCACCTTGAGCACCCTGATAACCCTGAGCACCCTGACCAGAAACTTGTGCAAAAAGAATGTTGTCGGTTCCAATAATAATGGAGCCGTCGGAATA
>Ga0214246_1000128_pt1 | contig 21723 bp, 24 predicted proteins | sample TroBogypolimnion_41_FD_153084 | JGI IMG/M metagenome (GOLD analysis project Ga0214246, IMG submission 153084) | Freshwater microbial communities from Trout Bog Lake, WI - 29MAY2009 hypolimnion | ecosystem: Environmental > Aquatic > Freshwater > Lake > Hypolimnion/Profundal zone | place: Trout...
GAACTACTTATCGGCTAAAGACCGATAAGTTTCGGGAGACAAGCTCCTTCTTTTTAGATGCTTCATTGCTTTTGCCTTCAGTTAGTGTGCCAATTTTAATTAGTTAGCTAATCAGGTCTTATTTTTGATCCACGCCTGTAATCGACAGTCCCTGCTGATGCTAGAATTTTTTAATTTACTAACATAGACTTCTTTGGCGGCAGAGAAGCATTTTTAAAACAAAATAAAATAGATAAAATAAAAAGTGAATATTGTTTTTAATACAATATTCACTTAATCAGAATACCCTATTTTAAATATGATGAAATTGAAAACATAATATTGGATTATTTGGTTTCTTCAAAATCAACATCCTCAACCCCACTTTTGGCACCGTCATCTGATGTCTGTTGAGATTCTTGATATAGTCTAGTTGATATTTTATTCCAACACTCATTTAGTGAATTGGTGTATAAATCAATATTTTCAATATTTTTATCAAAACTTGCTTTTTTCAATAGATCTAATTCAATTTTTAGAGCATCTTTATCTTCATCTTTTAAACGACTATCGAACTCTTTAATCTGTTTTTCAGTTTGGAAAATCATAGAGTCAGCTTGATTCAACTTATCAACTCTTTCTCTTTCTTTTTTATCTGCATCTGCATTTTCTTCAGCTTCTTTTTTCATTCTTTCGATATCGTCTTTAGAAAGTTGAGATCCACCTTCAATTCTGATTTTATTTTCTTTACCTGTTGCCTTATCTTTTGCAGTTACAGACAAAATACCATTAGCATCTACGTCTAATTCTACTTGAATTTGAGGTACACCTCTTGGAGCTGGCATAATACCATCTAAATGGAATCTACCTAAAGAACGGTTATCTTTTGCCATTGGTCTTTCACCTTGAAGAACATGAATTTCAACAGAAGGTTGATTATCAGAAGCAGTTGAGAAAGTTTCTGATTTCTTAGTAGGAATAGTTGTATTAGCTTCAATTAATCTTGTTAATACACCACCCATAGTTTCGATACCAAGTGATAAAGGAGTTACATCAAGTAATAATACATCATTAATATCCCCAGTCAAAACTGCTCCTTGTATAGCGGCCCCAATTGCGACAACTTCATCTGGGTTAACAGATTTATTTGCCTTTTTCCCAATAAACTTTTCAATAGCATCTTGAATAGAAGGAATTCTTGTTGAACCACCAACCAATATAATCTCATCAATATCAGATACTTTTAATCCTGCGTTTTTTAGAGCACTTTTAGCACATTCAATTGTTCTATTTACAAGACTATCAGTCATTGAATCAAATTTAGATCTGGTCAATGAAACCACAAGATGTTTTGGTACACCATCAATAGATGTTATATAAGGTAGATTAATATCTGTTTTTGTAGATGATGATAATTCAATTTTAGCTTTTTCAGCAGCTTCTTTTAAACGTTGAAGAGCCATAGGATCCTTAGAGAGATCAACATTGTTTTCGGATTTAAAATCAGAAACCAACCAATTTACAATTATATTATCAAAATCATCACCACCTAAATGTGTATCACCATCAGTTGATTTAACTTCAAATACGCCATCTCCGATTTCTAAGACAGAAACATCATGTGTACCTCCACCTGTATCAAACACCAAAATTTTACTATCTTTATCTTTTTTATCAAAACCATATGCCAATGCTGCTGCGGTTGGTTCATTTATAATCCTTAATACTTCAAGTCCAGCAATTTTACCAGCTTCAATCGTAGCGGTTCTTTCAGCATCACCAAAATAAGCTGGAACCGTAATAATAGCCTTTGTTACTTCTTGTCCCAGATATTCTTCCGCTGTTTTTTTCATTTTTTGTAAAATTATAGCAGATATTTCTTGTGGTGTATAAATTTTATCGCCTATTTCAACACCCGGTATATTACTTCCAATGCTTTTTACTGAAAATGGTACTCTTTTAATATCCTCTTTACAATTTTTAATATCCTTTCCTATAAATCTTTTAATAGAAAAAACAGTTTTTAACGGATTTGTTACTGCTTGTCTTTTAGCTGGATCACCGACTTTCATATCTTTATCTGTAAATCCAACAACAGATGGTGTTGTTCTCTTTCCTTCATTATTTGGAATTACAACTGGGTTTCCAGATTCCATAATAGCAATACAAGAATTTGATGTCCCAAGATCAATTCCTACTACATACTCTTTTTTACTCATAATTTTATTTATTTTTTCTTTATTTATTCAATTTATATGCCAATAATAAATAAATGACAAAAATGACATAATAACTGACATATTTTCAATTTATATTAAAATATAATAGGGAAGTTTATGTTTTTAATATATAACATATATAAACAGAAAAATAAACAACAAAAGATGCCGAATATAAATGAAATAAATTTAATAAAAGGTTTAAATGAGAAACAAAGAAGAAGTCACTTTTTTATAAAACACTATAATGATTTATACAATAAAATTATGGTTTTTAATAAAACATATTTAAGTTGCGATAATTTTACACAAATTTTGTATAATTATATAAATGATATAAAAAAATCTAATCAAAAATGTGAAATGTGTGAAAATGATACAAAATTTAAAGGATTTAATGCGGGATATAATAAATATTGTTCAAAAAAATGTGTTATGTCTGATAAAAAAATAATAGATGATAGAAATAAAAAAACTATTAACACCTGTATGGAAAAATATGGTGTTACAAATGCTTCAAAACTACAAAGTGTAATAGAAAAAGCAAAAATAACATCTCTAGAAAAATATGGAGCATCAAGTTATACAAAAACATCAAAATTTAAAGAAGATATCATTAAAAATAATCAAACTAAGTATGGAGTGGATTGGTATTTATCAACTGATGATTTTAGAAATAAATCTAAGATAAAATGTATGGAAAAATATGGAGTAGATCATCATACAAAAAATAGCGAATATAAAAATAATATAGAATCAATAAATATAAATAAATGGGGAGTTAAAAATTATGCAAAAACATCAGAATTTTATGATAAAATGAAAAATTACCACAATAGTGGTGAATTTAAAATGGTTTTAAATAAAAGGAAAAATCATATTGACGAAAAAATAATTAATTATTATAAAAATTATAATAATAATTATCATTTTATAAAAATACAGGATGATGAAATATTTTTAATTTGCAAAAAATGTAAATGTGAATTCACTATAAATAAGCAACTATATTATTTAAGAAGTAAAAATAATATGGTATGTTGTACAGATTGCAACCCCAAATATGGTAAAAACATATCCTCTGGAGAAAAAGAAATATTAATCTATATTAGATCTGTATATGATGGTGAAATAATTGAGAATTATAAATATGAAAAAATGGAAATAGATATTTATTTACCTGACTTAAAAATTGGATTTGAATACAACGGATTGTGGTATCATTCAGAGCTTTTTAAAAAAAATAATTACCATTTGGATAAATTAAATTTTTTTAGTGAAATTAGTATAAATATTTTTATGATATGGGAAGATGAATGGGAATATAAATCTAATATAATAAAATCAATGATATTAAATAAAATAGGTAAAATAGAAAATAAAATAATGGCTAGAAAGTGTAAAGTAGAAGAAATATTTGATAATAAAGTAGTAAATGCATTTATAGAAGATAATCATATTCAAGGAAAAATAAACTCACTAATAAAAATAGGTCTATATTATAATAACGAACTATTGTGCGTAATGACATTTGGGAATTTAAGAAAATCTTTAGGAAAAAAATCCAAACAAAAACACTATGAATTATTGAGATTTTGTAGTAAAATAAATACATCTGTAGTTGGAGGAGCATCTAAAATACTTTCTTTTTTTATAAAAAAATACAACCCATCATATATACTAAGTTACTCCAATAAATGTTATTCTATTGGAGATATATATTATAAAATAGGATTTATAAAATCAAAGGATACAATTCCAAATTACTACTGGTGTAAAAATAAGCTTAGATATAATAGATTTTCATTTAGAAAAGATATTCTTGTAAAAAATGGTTATGATTCTAATTTAACAGAATCGGAAATAATGAATGGACTTAAATATTTTAAAGTGTATAATTGTGGAAATTATAAATTTGAAATGTACTTATAAAAAAAAAAATATAAAGACTCCGAATTTCACCATAGTTGCCCAGGTGGATATAATGCCAAATGAATTAAAAATGGTAAAAATGTCATTTTTACCACTTAGTATAGAACCTATTGAATATTGATTTTATTTGTTTTTCAAAAAATAAATAACGTTATCTAAATTTTCTTTATTAAATCCATCAAGAGGTTTTCCACCGATTTTTAAATAGTCTTGATATAATTGTTCATAATCATCTTGTGTATAGAACTCACTATTTAAATCAGAATATAAAATTTCAGTATCTCTACTGGTCATAGTAACCGGAAGCTCGGTTCTACCATAAACAACACCAATTGGCATAGTATCAGTTGTACCACTGATTGCTTCACAATACTTTTTAAAATCTTTTATACGCATTTATCTAAAAAACATTTTTTAAGACCTTCTAATTGGTCACATTTATATACTTCTTCATTATTACCTTTCTTAAATCCGACAAAACATACCACTCATCTTTTAATTTAGATACAGAGCATACAAGTCTTTCTTCATTATTTACTATGTATATATATTCTGAAACAACTTTGGATATTTTGAATCCTTTTGGTAAAAAACTTCTTATATAATCAAAGTCTCCTTTTTTGAAATCTACTATTCTTTCTTCTATATCATCGTTGTTAAAAAAGATTTCCGAATACTCAGCTTCCCCCATTTCTTGATAATACTCATCAGATTCAAATAATTTAAAAGTTTTAATTCTCATTCTTAACTGGTATTTTTTCAAAGAATTCCTCTTCGGTCTCTAAAGAATACTCATCTTTCTTCATGTTATACACTATATTATACAAATATTTATCTTCAATTTTTATCTTTTCACCATCTTTGACAACAACATAACAAAAATCCTCATCAAAATCATTATGAATAGAAACTATGGGTAAACCAATCACTCCATTTCTGTCATATAAATTACAGATTACTTTATCTCCTTCTTCAAGTAAATCTCTAATCTTATTATAAACATCATTTTTAGTAATGCAAAGAGAGTCTTGATAATGTTCTTCTGAAAACTTATTGTAAGTATCTAAGAACTTTTGTTCAATATTATTAAGTTTCTGACCATTAGATATTTTATCTAATATTCTATCCAACTCGTCATCTTTAACTGACTCGTTAATATTCTTAACCCAATTTCTGAAATTCATAATTCTCATTTGGTTTTTATTGTTTATTTATATATTAAAAGAAAGATATTATTTTATATATACTATAACAAATTTACTAAATTTATGAGTAACACAGTAAAAATATGTAATAAATGTAATTTAACATATGTTAATAGATATATCAAAAAAAATATTTTAAACTATGGATCGTAAATTGCTCGAATCTTTTCAGAATTTATCAAAAGCTTTAGAACAGTTATCTGAATCTTTAGAAGACTCAAAAAAATCAAAAGAACCATCAGGTTCTTCTATTGAAGATGCTTTAAAAAGTTTGAATATTACTGAGCAGCTTAAGTCTATTGATGATGGCATTAAACAAATTCAAGCAGATAATAAAGAAATAATTAAAACACAAAAAGAGGTCCTATCAGCAATGTCGAAACCAACAGCATCAACAGAAGGTTCTGATTTAGTAAGACAAGGTGAACAATTATTAAACAATAAAAAAATTGTAGATGAAGCTGATAAAAAGGAAAAAATAACATTTATAGGACATTTAAAAGATTTATTAAAAAAGAAGCCTCCTGCAAAAGAAGAAGAAAAGGAAAAAATTGTTTTTATAGGAGATCCTAAAAATAAAAAGCCTATTACAGATGGTGTTAAAATGATATTGTTAATAGCTGCTGGTGTTTTAGCTATAGGAGCAGCCTTTAAATTAATTGGTAAAGTTGATTTCAAATCTGTATTGGCTCTAAGCTTAGCGATGCCTTTACTTGCATTAGCTTTTGAAAAAATATCCAAAGTCAAAACTAATTTAAAAGATTTAGTAGTCGCTAATATTGGGCTAATCATGATGGCTGGCACGCTTACATTGTCCTCTCAGATATTACGATTCGTATCACCTATTGGAGCTGCTAAAATGATTACCATAGTTTTACTAAGTGTTGCTTTTGTTGGAATATCAATGTCTATTTCTAAGATATCTGATAAATTAAAAGGAGTTGATACAAAAAGCCTTTGGAAATTACCAGTGGTATTTTTGGCAGCATCGGTAGCGATAGCTCTTTCATCACACATATTACAATTTGTTAAACCAGTTGGATTTCTACAATTAGTAACTGTTGTATTTATTGCAACGGCATTTGCTGCTTTAGGATACAGTATAGATAAAATGACTAAAAATATTAAAAATGTTGATCCAAACAACATATGGAAGCTACCTCTTGTATTAGTAGCTGCCTCAGTTGCTATAACAGCTTCATCATATATTCTACAAGGTGTTAAACCAGTTGGATTTTTACAACTATTGACAACTATACTCATATCAGCAACATTCGTTGTTTTATCGTATGGGTTGCCTAAGCTAGCAGATGCTGTTAGTAAGGTTTCTGTAGGTAAAGCATTATTGATGCCAGTTATTTTAGTAGAACTATCTGCTGCTATATATGGTTCTTCATTAATATTAAGTAAAGTTCAGACTATACCATTTATGACATTATTGAATATTGCAGCTCAAGCAGTTGTTCTATCAGTAATAGGTGTGGCTATGGGTACTGTTATATTCATATTTGATAAAATGAAAATAACATTTTCTAAAGCAATTGAAGGTGGATTATCATTAATTGCTATATCTGGATCAATTATGGCTTCATCTTTGTTACTATCAATGGGTAATTATAGTAATGCTCCAACCTTATCTTGGACACTGGATGCAGCAGTTTCATTACTGGTATTTGGTGTTTTAGCATTTTTTGCTGGACCTGAAGGAGAAGTTATATTAGAAGGATCTATCGTCCTTTTACTTATTGCTGCGACAGTAATGACTTCTTCTTCGATATTATCATCGGGTTCTTATACTAATTATCCAGATTTATCATGGACGTTAGGTGTAGGTGCTTCTATGTTAGCATTTGGTATTCTAATGAGTGCGTTGGGATTAGAAGTTATGACTGGTATAGGCGCAGTGACACTAGCCATAGGAGCAGTAGCTATTCTTGGGGTAGCGGTAACTATTGTAGCAACTGCTGGTATTTTAAATGAAGGCACTTATGGTAATTATCCTAAAATTGATTGGATAGCTGGTGTTGGATTATCATTATTAACATTTGGAACAGCAATGGGTGCTATTGGTCTAATATCTTTAACTGGAGTTGGGGCTCTTGCTTTATTAGCTGGCGCCGCTTCTATTTTAGCTATTGCAGGAACTATTGCAGGAACTGCCGCTATTTTAAATCAAGGTTCATTTACTAATTATCCTCCTTTAAGTTGGGCAATGGGTGTTGGATTATCATTGTTAGAATTTGGTACAGCTATGGCAATTTCTGGACCACTATTCCCATTGTTATGGATAGGCAGTAAGGTAATTCCAATGATAGCAAATTCTATAGTAGAAACCGCTGCTATTTTATCAACTGGTAATTTTACAGGTGGTCCTTCACTACCATGGGCAATTGGAACAGGGATAGTGATGACAAGTTTCGGTACCGCTATGTTAGCTCTGGGTGAATTTATAGGTGGTACTTTAGGTGTTGGGTATTTAGCACTAAAAGCAGGATCTTCTGCTATTAACTTAGTGGCACAATCAATTGTTGATGCAGCAGCGATTCTTGCTACTGGTGTATATACAGGTGGTCCCACTGAGTCTTGGGCTAAAGGGGTTGGAGGAGCTATTTCAGCTTTTGCACCGGTCTATGCTAGCTTATCAGGAAAAGGAATATTAGGTATTTTTTCTGGAGGTGGTCCTTCTGCAGAAGATATGGCAAACGCCATAAGAACTATTTCACAAGGAATCGTTGACGCTGCTTTATTTTTTAGTAGCCCGGATGCCAATGTTTCATTTGAAGGTGGTCCTACTGCGTATTGGGCAGATGGTGTTGGTGGAGCCATTGCTGCATTTGCCCCAGTTATAAGTAATTTAAACAAAGGTGGTATTTTTGGCTTATTTACCGGTGGGTTAAGCACTGAGGATATGACTAACTCAATTGTGGGAATATCACTCGCAATTGTAGCATCAGCTCAAATTTTTGCAGGAGTTAATTTTACTGGTGGTCCAACTGAAGATTGGGCAAATGGTGTCGGTGGAGCCATTGCCGCATTTGCCCCAGTTATAAAAAATTTAAACAAAGGTGGATTTTTTAGCTTATTTACTGGTGGGTTAAAAGCTGAGGATATGACAAGTGCGATTATTGGTATTTCAATTGTTATAGCAGAATCATCATTAATCTTAGCGGAAGGTAATTATACTCCTATACCTATGGATTATATAAACAGCTTAAGTAGTAATGTAAAAGAAGTGGTAAAATTAACACAATATTTGAATGGGGTGAATTTAGATGGTGGTGACGAAACATTCTTAGGTATTAGAATAGGGTCTTCTCAGATTTCAAGAATGGCTAATGATTATCAAAAATTATCCGATAGTATTTCAAATTTATCTACTGCAATTCAAAGTTTAGATGTTGACAGATTAACTGCTTTAAAAACATTTACGGGAAGTATAGTATTAATGTCATTAATGGATTCTGAACAATTTGAAGATATGATGAATAGTTTAGAAAATAAAGCTAAAGTATTTGTAGATGTAATTAATGATTTAGATAAGGGTGTGGTAGGAAGTGAATTATCTATTAAAACAGCTGGTGCTGCTCAACAAGGACCGTCTTTACAAGATGTTGTTGTTGTTTTAAATAGGATAGATGCCAAATTATCACAAATTTCGTCTTCTAGTGATAATATATCCAGATATGTAAATGAAATAAGAACTCCAAAAGCACAGATTAAGAAAAAATAGATAAACAAATGATTTTGTCTATTATATAAGTCGTATGGCAAAAATAAATCTTTTTAAGAAGTTATCTTTATATTTATCATACAGAAAAAATTTATTAAAAAATAGAGATCAGTTCTCTAAAACCTATAATCTTCGTATTGATAGAGTCAATAGAATTTATACAGTTGTCAATATACCTGAGCAGGTTTTTGAAGAGCCTTATAACATGAGAAAATCAGATATAGACAAAATTTCTGAGCCATATATATCTGAGTTTATAAGACAAATAAGTGGTCTTTTAAATAAATCAGGACTAAGTGAATTATACAGATTATACGATGTTCAAAAAGTAGATAAATATAACTATTTAGTTATCATAGGTTTTTCCTTATTTGATACTTCCAAAGTAGCTAGAAATTTTTTAACTCGAATTTTACCTGTTAGTTTGGTACTATTAACAACTTTATATCTTTTGGTTCATTTTAAACTTTTATAGTTTGAGACTTTATAAAAATAAAAATAAAATATATGAGTAAATTCTACAATTTATCTGATGACGCAATTGAGAAATTCAACGATGTTTTCAGAAAGAAAGCATTTTCAGTTGACGTTAGATTTCAATTTGTTGGAATTGAATCTCAAAAATCGTTGATTAAAATTTCAAAAATTGCTGACCAATTTGCTTTTATTTTAGATAAGGAATTACTGGTAAGTATCAATGAAGATTTAATGAATGTATTTGATGAAGAATCAATCCAAATTTTAATTGAACAAGAAATAGACAAAGTGTCTATTAATATAGAAACCGGAAAAATTAAATTAGTTAAACCTGATTTAACAACTTTCTCTTCTTTAATTAACAAATACGGTATTGAAAAAATATCAAGAGCAAACCAAGTTGAACTATTAGCTTCTGAACAAAAACAAGATGCAGAAGACGAATTTATAGTATAAAATAAAAATAAAATAAAAAATGGAAAAACAACAAATTGAAACAAATGTAGTTAAACCAAAATTATCTGTCTTCTTTGATGAAATAGAATATAGACTTATTAGTGTTGACGCTGAAACTCAACTAGACTCTAAAATTTCCGAAGTCGAATCATTTATGGCTAACAACCATGGATTTGGTCAATCAGATGAAGTTAAAGATAACTTATATGGTGCTGCAAAAAAGTTATGGAGTGAATATGCTGAAACTTTCAAAGATGTATTATATACATTTTATTTAAACAGAAAGCAATATCAATTCTTAACGACTTTATTAAGAGATAAATTAGAGTATGATGTTAATACTGTTTTCTTGGCTATTGAATTAACCAATATGTTAGGTCAATGGTTAGAAGCTGAGAAGCATAAAACTGATAAAGATATCAAAGGTTTCACTGCTGATGCAACTGAAATTACTTATATGTATCACTTAATTGCTAAACATAAAGTAAAAGGCTTATCAAATGACACTTATTTATTCGCTGAAGTATTGAAGAAAATAGGTGATATCAGCAAAATCATTAATTATTATGATACCGCTGCTAAAAATATGTCAACTGAAATTCAACAATGGGTAGCAGCTTTCGAAGCAGAAGAAACAAAAAAAGAGCCTACTGATGTTCATTCTACTAATGAAACTGTAGTTGCTAAAACTTTACCAGCTAAAAAGATATCAAAAAAAGCATAAATAAAAAATGCAAAGTATAAAATTCATATGTGTACAGCCAAGATTGGTATATTATGCTTGGCAATTAGAAGTCATGTTGAATAATTTTTTGAAACATGGTATACAAGGTCAAGACATTGATATCTTAGTGGCTTATAGTCCTGAGCAAAATGATAGAACAAATCATGATGATGTTGTTGCCTTATACACTCAATTAATAAGAAAATTTAACACTGTTAAATTCTATTTTTATAAAGATACCAGGGTTGCACCATGTTACATCTCATCTATCAGACCAAATATCTTAAAACAACATTTTAAGAATTTTCCTGAATTGAAATTAAGACCAATCTTCTATCATGATTGTGATGTTGTACTAACAAAGAAACCTGATTTAGAACCTTTTTTGAATGGTAGTAATTGGTATTTAAGTGATACAATTAGTTATATTGGTGCTAACTATATCAAAAGTAAAGGAGATGATATTTACAACAAAATGTGTGAAATTGTTGGTATCAATCCTGAAATTCCAACTTCAAATGAAAGTAGCTCTGGTGGTGCACAATATTTAATGAAAGGTGTTGATGAAGCTTTCTGGGAAAAAGTCGAAAAGGATGCCGAAAGCCTTTATAGATACTTTTTAGAAGATGAACCTAAAAAGATGGCTATGAATCCATCATATCACCCAATACAAAAGTGGACATCAGATATGTGGGCTGTTTTATGGAATGCTTGGTATTTTGGACACTCAACTAAAATTCATCCTTACTTTAATTTTACATGGGCTACTGATCCAATAGAAAGATGGGACCAAAACTTTATTTTTCATAATGCTGGTGTTGTTGGACCAGGTGAGTTATTCTATAAAGGAGATTACATTAATACATTGCCTTATTATCTTAATGGTGAGGGGTTAAATAAAAATATGGCTTCATATAATTATTTTCAAGAAATAATGCAATCAAAAGTAAATAGTTGTTTGATTAGTAATTAAAATTTAATAGTCCTAAAAATAAAAAGGTCTCCAAATTGGAGACTTTTTTTTATCAATAGTTAAAAATTATATCAACTTGGACAAGATGTACAAGAACCTGAAGCATCCATAGTTGCACTTCCGATTCCCAGAGTTTTACTAAACAGTCTAACATTAATACCATCAGAAATATAATAAGTACCATTTGATAAACCATTTATATTTGGACCAGATATTGAGGTACATGCACATAAGGTCTGTGTTCCTGTATAAGTATATGTTGGTAATGTAGTGCCCCCACTATAGCTACAAGATGAAGATTGAGATGTCGCTATATAAAGTGTTGGTGGACTAGTGGTTGTCGTACTAGTGGTTGTGCTAGTGGTTGTTGTAGTCGGTGCTTCTGTTGTTGTACTAGAGGTTGTGCTAGTGGTTGTTGTAGTCGGTGCTTCTGTTGTTGTACTAGTAGTTGTACTAGTAGTAGTCGTTGTTGTCGGTGCTTCTGTTGTTGTACTAGTAGTTGTACTAGTAGTTGTTGTTGGAGCAGCCGTTGTTGTGCTAGTCGTGGTACTAGTTGTTGTAGTAGTGAATGGTGTTGGACAGGTAACAGGATCCCAAATAGGTGATATATATGGGCCTAAACCTGTATAAACGGGATTTCCATTTATATCTGTATTAGGTTCCGTAATATCGGTTACCCAAGAAATACCACCATCGGTTGAAATTTGTCTTTGACGATTTCTGTATATTAAATATCCTGTATTTGCCATTTATTTTGAATAATTTCTCTTTAATAGGTTCAATTAAAACTGGAACAAGACGGTCATACTTAACTGTCATATAGTCCTGCTATGTTTTACATCATATTATAAGTATATATATTAATTATTTAGTCACATTTCAGAATATTAATTTTTTAGTTAAAAGAAAACAGAATTATGAATATATAACTAATGTATAATGTATATTTAGTATCATCGGAAGTAAATGGTCAAAAGTTATATAAAATAGGCTATACTAGACGAGATGTCTGGGATAGAATCAGAGAATTTAAGATAGGAAATGCTTCTCAATTTAATATTATAGATGTTTATCATTCAAAGTGGGGAACTAAAATCGAAAGACATTTACATACATTTTATAAAGTTCATAAGGTTGATGGTGAGTGGTTTAATTTAACAATAGAACAGTTAATACATTTTAGAAGAATTTGTGAAATTTCTCATAACAACTTTGAATTAGTTGATAAATATAATACCTACGTTATCGATAGAGGTGGGATATCTAAAATAAAATTTTAAAATGGAATCTTTAAAAACTATTGCAATAAAAGAATATTTAAAAAAAATTGACTTTAAGAGTGATGACTGGTCAATACATCAAATATCAAAAGATATGCAAAAATTTCTAGGTGAAATTCCTGCAGTTGATGTTATCTATAAAAAAGATGTTATGGTCAATGAAGTAAGTGGTGAAGCTAGAGAGATTAAAAAAATTAATAAAGTTAGTATTGTTTTCACTGACACAAATGATAAATTTACCAGATTGGATATTTTGATATAAATGATTAAAGATTTTAAATATAGAAATTGTAGTAATATAGTTTTGGTGACCAATAGAAAAATCAAATAAAATAATATGATAGACATAGAAAATTACTATCTAGATATAAATTCAATATTTGTATTAGATAAAGAAAGATCCGATAGAATACTTGATATTTATTATCAATTAATGGCATCTATAAGAGATAAAGAAAAACAAATTTCTGAAACATACTTTAATACACTAATAAAGGCAGGCTATCTTAAAAACAAAAAAGAAGAAGATAGAAATAATAAAATTAAACAAATAAATGGATAAGTTTCAAATTTCTATATTAGAATATTTGGGAAAATTAGACCAAGGTGTTCTTGTTCTATTATGTATTGTCTATGATCAGAAATATTATGAAGCTACCTATTTTTATACCAGTGAGAAGTTAGTTTTAACAGTTCAAGAGGAATTAGAGCAAGACTTACAACATAAGATTACTGAAGATAAAGACTATCCTAATTTAGTTAAAAACATTATCAGTAAAGTTGTTCCTTACAATGAGATTTATAGTAGATTAGATCCTGTCAATTTAACAAGATGGTTTAACATAAACGAAAAAACCGAAGAATAATCTTCGGTTTTTTTATTATATTAGTTGTAATAATTTACGATCTCTTTCTCTGTATATTACAAAGTTTTTATAATCAGTTATGTTACCTATTACCTGTAGTGACTTCATTATTCTAAATTTTGTATCCGATGAAATTATTCCTGGTAATAAATTGTGTTTAATAACCTGACTAAAATTATAACTTTCTATTTTTTCACCCTTGATAAACAATTGTGATGTCCAATTTGGATTTTTCATGTGTGATATGGTTTCACTTCCTAATTTGATTAGTGAAATTTCCTTATATGTTATCTCAATAACATAATCATCATCCAATATACCTATACAATATGATGGTGAGCTAGAAGTTGAACTCCAAACAGAATCATCTGTATAATATTTAAGTTTTGTTATATCAATTTTTTCAATCATAATTAATTTTCTTCTTCATCAATCGGATTTCTAAAGAAGAAATTTGGATCCTTCTTCTGAATCCAATCTCTAGCCATAGCTAACCTTTTAGTTTTTTCTTTTAACCAAGATTTAATTAATTCAAATTTGTCTTTTTGTTGTAAAGATTGTTCATATCTTTCGATAGAATCATATTTACTTAAAATTTCTTCTTTGTCCATTTTTTTCAATTCATCTGCTTTAATCATTTCTGATACAAATGGGAATTTTTCATTTCTTGAATACTTTATAGCAAATTCTCTCTTATTTCTACCCATATCCACATAAACTTGATATAAATTATCAACCTCAATAGATTTTTCAGCAATAGCTTTCTTAACCATAGATATTAACTTCTCAATTCTTTCATGAGCTTCTTTCTCATCTTCTGGTATCTGACCTAAAATGTCATCTATTTTATCATCTAAAATATATCCTAATATAACATTTTCTCTATATAAATCATCTGTTAATAATCCATGTCTCTCACAATACCATGGAGTTTTTAGTTTAAATAAGAAGTCATTTCCGAATTCATCTTCTGCTTGAACTACATATCCTTCTTTATCTATTTCAGTTCCAGTCAACTCAATTAATGAATCTAAATCTTTAAAATCATCTTTAAAAGGAGCAACCTTAATTGAACCTAATTTGTCTAAATAGTTTTTAATATCAATATGCTTTCCAGTTTTATTATCTCTTAATCTCAATAATATCAATTCTTCATTTGAATATCTCAATACTATTCTGTTAGAAGGCGCAACATATTCAAATATTGGAACAATATTATTCTCCATACAATAGTCAACAAAATGTTTTATATCATGGTTAGTGTTATAGATTTTGTTTATACCATTTGCTTGATCGTTATCAAATCCCATTTTTGATTTACCTACTATTTTACCATTAGGTAATTGTATAAATGAAGCAATAGATCCATCTTCTTTATCATTAACAAACTTAATCTTATAGTTTTTAACAATAGAGTACATAGATTCTGGAACTTGATTTAAGTTAAAAAACTTTTCAAGTAATAAAAATCTTTTATATAATGAACCATCTTTATTAAAAACAAAAGTTAACCCTCTCATTTCATAAGCGTTGACTTCTGGTTTATTTTCTAAAGGTTTAACAAAGTCGTTATATTGCGCTAAACGATAGTTGAATATAGAAACATTATATCCATCGACTACCATTTTTGATTCATAAAATGGTGATTCTTCACCAGAGCACATTTCGACACAATCTTCATATGAAGGTAAATATTTAGGCACTAATACTCTAGAATTTTCTAGATATTTTTTAGCAGCTGCCAATTTTTCTGGAAATAAAGTTCGGCCTTTCAGTTTTTCAGCAACATAATTTAATAGATCCTTTTCTGACTTAAAATCTTTATATTTTAAAATTTTTTTCATAATCGTATATATAAAAAAACAGTCCGAAATTAACGGACTGTATCATTTTTCATTTTAATTTTTTCTTTTAGATAATCATTTTTTATCTCAAGAGAATCAATTATCCGCTTTAATTTTCTATTTGAGCTATCTTTTCTACTAATTATGCTGTCTTTGAGTTCATTTTCTTTTAATAGTTTATCAACTCGGTGAACAAAAAAATTGACCGTATCTTTTACTGAAAAAGTTTTGATAGAGTCAATACTAACTTTATCATTTATTGATACAGTTGTAATTGGATCTTTTTGTTTACTAATACTGTAAAAGTAATATGATAAATAAAAAATCACACCTAAAAATAGGGTGATAAATGAAATTAAACTAATTGATATTCTCGATTTATTTTTCATCATTTCAATAGATTTTCAAGATTTGCCACTCTATTAATTAGGTTGTTACCACCTAACTTTTTCTTAACAGAATCAGCACTAAATTTATAACTTAAACCTGATTTAATTTCTGTTGTAATTATAGGATAAGATCGGTTTTGAGTTTTAAACCCAACAATCCTATGAATTATTGGAAGTCCTTTTTTTTCTAAACTTTCAAATTCCATACCTACAATATTTTGTGTAAAACCATACCTCTTTGAGAGAAGTAGATTCCTTTCCTCCATTTCATCCAACTTCGCCAATTCAAGACCACTAATTGACAATTTGAATCCAAACTTGTCATTTTTAATAACTTCAACATTAAATTTAACATCCGAATAATCCCTGAGAGAGTCATTAATTTTCTTAATAATCTCATTGATTTTGTTAGTATTCATATTGATTTATTTATACAAAGATACGAATAAATTTTGACTCCACAAATTAATTCAAAACTTCTTCCACATTGGTTTCCAAAGGTTTATGAGAATCTGGAACCCCATCTGGGAAGTAGTCATAATTAGCCGCCCCTTCCTCTTTACCAAATCTACTTGGAACCATTAAAGGATTTGCTTGATTAGTCAAATAAGCCCAGTCTTCAATTCCTAATTCTTTAAATCTTTGATAGATTTTAAAGTTATAAAAATCAGCAATTGTTCGAACTCTTCTTTGAATATCAGCTCGTGAAAGTTCATGTGTATTCGATGCTAAATCTGAATTATAAATAAATTGTAGATAACAATTTTTAACTATTCTAATAAATCTGGTTTCTAAAAATGTTCTTACCACTAATTCATAATCATCTGCAATAGATAGTCTTCTGTTGTGTCCGCCTAATTTTAGATAGGTATCTCTTTTCCAACATCTAATATGGTTAGGGACCCCTACAATATGTCTGATTGTTTTAGGATTGATGTTAGGAGAATTATTAGTATTAGTTAATCTTCCCAATATCATTTCTTCACGGTAACTACCATAACCAAAGCAAAATCCTTCACCGTATTTAAGTGATTCCCAATTTTCAAGAACTTCGGCACAATCTGTATAAGCAAAACCAGCATCAGGATAAGCGTCGAATGCGTCTAATAAGACTTGACAGCTTTCAGGAGTGATATAATCATCATGATCCATTTCCATTAGGATTTCCCCACCACAAAGCATGGCTGCCCTATATTTAGTTTCACCGATAATTCCTTTACTTTTTTCTCTAAAGTCGTATATTTTGATACGTGAATCATTAGCAGCTAGCCCTTCTGCAATTTTTAATGTTTTTCCACCATCAGTTGAATCATTAACTAAAACCCATTCCCAATTTGTATGTGTTTGGTTTTTAATAGACTCATAGGTTCTATATAATTTATCACCGGTATTATAGATTGGAGTAAAAATTGAGACTAATCTTTTATTATTTCTCTCTAAGATATAATTCATAGAAGAGTTATAAGCAATTTCACCTACATAATCATTATACTTATTTAAATTTACCCATCTTTTTTTGATATCTAAATTTGCATTAATTAGATTACTTCTATTTTTATCTCCAACACTTATAATAAAATCAGGATCAAATTCTTTTATATTTTTGGTCAATTGACTATCATCCTCATTATAAACAACTTCTAATTCACTCGATTCCCACCAAGCTCTATTATTTGATTTTAATTCTGGCTTTCCTTCACCAATGTATAAAATTTTTGGAATCTTAGCTCCTCTTTTTCCCTGCAAAAAATTATAGTAACACATTATTTTATCTATGAAGAAGAAGTCATCAGGTGTATTGGTATCATATACCTCCTGTATGTATATTGAATCGGCTATATAATTAAGTGGGTTGATTCTAGTTTCACCAATTAAACTTCTTTCAAAAACTACTTGAGCCATATCAACCTGACTAACCTTCATTAAATCATGTCCACATTCTCTAATTTCCGCTCTTGTGAAATCTTTTCCATCGATTCTCTGTTTATAAACAAATCCTCTTTTATCCGGATTGTTTTTTATGGCAACATATAATGATTCATAGAAATCCTCATGTATAATATTATCATCATCTAGAACAAAAACAAATCCTTCTGTAATATCTTCAATAGCCTTATTTATCATTTGATGACCATAGTCACCAGGAATACTTTTAATAAAGTATGTTTTGCCATTTTTAGATTGCACACTTGCTAATATTTCAGCATCAATATCTTTTAAAATACCAGCGTCAAACATTACACACCAAGTGATATCGAATTTGTCTGTTGTAAATACGGAATCTTTAACCTTTTGTAAATTACCAGGACGAGAGCACCTAGTTATAATTGTCAATTTTACCATTGAGAAACTAATTTTCTATTTCTATAAAAAAGTAGTTATATAGTTTAATTAATTATACGTTGTATAGAGATTTCTCTTCTCTTTTGTAGAAGTTTTAATTCATATGCCCATTATCAAAAAGAAAGAAGTTTTCTCTAGACTCCTCATAATATAGAAGAGCATTGGTTTCCTTTGGTATATGATCGATATGATTAATACCAGTAATATCTCTATTCGTTAGTTTACTTATTTGATTTTCATATCCCAGATATGAATCATTTATATAATTTGTTTTATGAACACCAATGTAAATGCTCCCATTTATCATATTTGTTGTTTTATAGATTGTGTATACATTTTCCATAAAGTATATATAAAAATTACACACCTACATACACTGGATAATTATTTGTTTATTAGTTTAGCCTTTTCCCAATTTCTAGTCCAATGGATTGTTGTTTGAACATGGTTATGTCGCACCCACTTCATAACATTAGTAGAAAAATCATCGTTGTGAAACATATCAGCATTTCTTACAACTATACCTTCTCTTATTCCACCAAGTGACGAAGGATGTTTAGATAATTTTTCAGTCAACTCTTTTAATTCTTTTTCAGAATTAACAACACCTTTGAACAAAATAGGAACAGTTGGAATATCTAATAAGAAAGAATATTCTTCTACTTCACTCCAAGGAACCCAAATATTATTATCTCTTACACCAAAAATATAAAAATAAGAAGTAAGATTGGAATATTCAATACTGTGTATGCCTTCCATATTTTCACCAAATATAAACACTCCTTCTGATATATCGGTTTTTATTTTATAATAAATATTCCACATTTCTTTATCCCAAGGATTTTTACTAAAATCTACATGAGACCTTGCATAAACACCGTCTTTAGTAATAGATGCGTTAGATCCATCTAACTTTTCAGTAATGACAATATATTTCCCTATCAATGATTCAACTGAATCGGAGATTCTATCATCGTTGGTGGCACCGGGCGACCACCTGAGGTGATATGTGCGTGGATATTTAGACATATTACAAATATATATTCAAAAATAAAAAATATTTTTATCTTATCTTGTTAATATTTAAACTTCACTTCTTTGATAATATTTAGATATCTATCGGCACTTATTTTCCAAGTATTATTTTGAATATATTCGTGAGCCTTATCAATTGTTTTTTGTCTATATTCTGAACTACTAAATAACTTATCTATTTCGTTAGCTAATTCCTTATAATTTTCAATTCTTATAGTGTATCCTTCAATATCATCAAATAAATGTGATTTAGATGCGATTACCGGAATATTGTAACTCATAGCTATTTTTATAGCACCTGATGATCCGAATACCCCGGTAGTATTATCAACTACATAAGGAAATATAACCATTTTTACAGTTCTTAGATAAATATCTAACATTTCAGGTTCTAAAAACCCTTTAATTAAAAGTATATTATCTTGTAATCCTTCTTTTTCTACCTTTTCGGATAAAATATTATAATAGTTTTGATGTATTCCCTTACTTGCCTGACTTTCAGAACAAACATAAATGTATAAAATGTTTTTAAATTTTGGGTCAGTATCTTTCAAATATTTGACGGCATCAATAGCAGTTTCAATACCTTTATATTTAAACCCAAAACCAAATCCAAAAATAAGATATGGAGTTTGAAAGATGTTCCAAACTTCTTCATATGATTTTACTATAGGACATCCATGAGGTATTACGAATATATTTCCTTTAAAATTTAATTTTTCAAGTTGTTGTTTAGCAGCTTCAGAATGTATGATAATATTATCTAAAACTGAAAGTGTGATTAATTTATCTTGATGATTATAAATACTATGTAAGACTACTATGACTGGTATTTGTAATCTTTTAAATTCCATGATAATAGACATAAAATATCCAGCGTTTGGAAAAATACCCCACTCGTGTTGAACTAAAATAAAATTTGGTTGATATTCTTTAATCTTAGAGATTAGCGTTCTTAAATTATCACCTCTTTTCCAACAGTGTATTATTTTGTCGTCATCAGTATATGGTTCATTTTCTGATTGTGGGTATTCAGAGAAAATTTTATAATCATCTATTTTCGATTTTAATTCGTCGAATATAAATTGTGAGTAGGTAGAAATTCCACATTGTTGATTCCAATTACAAATATAGGCTAGTTTAATATTTGTATCTGTATTTTTAATTACTTGGTATGGTAGGATATTATCTTCTGCTTTTATAACTGTTTCTTTTTTATTGATTATATCAAATTTAGTAGTTGATACAATTTTAACTTGTTTATCACTTCCGAACAAAAAAAACTTTTTCACGATATTCCTCTTTTATTTTATTTATATTAATGTTAGTTTCTTTAGATTCCTTTATTTTCCTTTCAAGTTCTTTGCTAGAAATTCCAAAGTAATCTATGTAATCTTCTTTTATTGTTTCGCAAAAACCAGACATTTTATCATGAAAGCTAATAGTTGTAGTTGGTATATTATTACCTACTCCAAATATTAATCCATGGAATCTTGTTGTAATGATTTTGTCACTAGCTGAGATAATATCGATTGAGTCTTCAGTAGATAACTTATCATATATAACACAATTCTTTTTATAAAATTTTGTATATGAATTTACTAGACCGTTAGTAACTCTATCATCATAGGGATTTCTGGTTGAAAAGGGTAGAAATAAAAAAGAAGCTGATGTTTTATCAATCACTTCTACTATATCATCAATCATTTTAAAAAACATATTTCTATCTCTACACTTAGATTCAAAATCCCCTAATAAATGAGAATTAATAACTATCGTATATATATTTTCATATAGTTCGGAATCGCTATTTTTAAAAGAATTTATTATTAATTTTTTTCCATTTTCTTTATCGCCTTGTAAGATTATTGAAATGTCTGGAATATAGGTAACATTATTATATCCATATTCTTTTAATTTTTGGTAAGATATTAAATCCCTGACATAAATGTGTTGTAATATATGAATATCAGGAGTTAATGATTGGTTTGTAACTGTAACTGAAATCGATATTTTTGGGCAGTCAAGTTTAGATATCTTTTTTAAACTATCGGGTCTGATTACATCACCTCCTCCTAAAATACACAAATCGTATTTATTAATATCATCATCTAATATGATATCACTAAAATGAAATTCGTGTTCGGGCCAAATACTTTTAAAAGACTTCTTATAACTTTCATCTCCTAAATTATCATGGTCGTGCCAACCATAGACAAATATCATCATTTTATATACCAGAAAAATTTTACCAAATGTGATTCTATTTTT